>Ga0207106_1004_pt1 | contig 93565 bp, 82 predicted proteins | sample Alteio_BWMinHeat_78_FD_153535 | JGI IMG/M metagenome (GOLD analysis project Ga0207106, IMG submission 153535) | Enriched cells from forest soil in Barre Woods Harvard Forest LTER site, Petersham, Massachusetts, United States -... | ecosystem: Environmental > Terrestrial > Soil > Temperate forest >...
TAGTTACTTTATCGTTAATAAGTTCCAGAACAAAAATAAATAAAGCGGGTATGCCGATACCGGCCAGGATAGCCAATAATTGAACGGTGCGCCGGTTAGGTTTTACAGGATTATTAGATGGAATTGATTTTTCAATAACTTTTGAATTTGAAAGAGTAGAAGCCTGTGAAATAGTTGTTGCCAATTTTTTTTCCATCAGGTATGTATAGATTCCCATCTTGCTGTTTAACTCCGTTTCAAACTCATTCAACTTGCTTATTTGAGGAGGTAAAGAATTTATCTGGCTTTGAACTGAATTTTCTCTTTGTTTATAGCTATTCATTGAAACTGCCGTGGAAGCTTTAATATTTTTCATAGCTTCTAAAATGTCTGTGCGCAGCTTTTCAATCAGCGCATCCTGTTCTTTGACAGCAGAATTATTTAGCGGTATGTGAGATTCCAAAAGACTCTTTCTATATAACTGGGCTTTATTATAATCATCAATCTTGCTTGCCAATGTCAGATCGGTAAGGCCCAACGAGGAAGGAACGGTTTTATAATTGTTCTGTTTATCCTGCAAATAATTTTCAATAATTTCTGTTACATTCATCAGGATTTCCTGGTCTTTAAGACTTTTATCGGATTCGCTGATATTACTCAAATAATTTTGAGTCTGGCTTTGCAAATCAATCAAATTATTTGCTTTCTGAAACGCGGTTTTTTGTTTTTGAATACTATCTATTTCATGTTGGACACTTTTTAATGATGTATCCACAAAAATAAGAGTAAGGGCAGCCTCAGCATTTTTATCTTCTTTTGTCATTTCACCGTATTCAACCATTAACTGGTTGATAATGTCAGATGATTTTTGCGAATTGGTAGTTTCAATATTGATTGTTAATATGTCTGTTCCCGCTATGGGTGTTACTTGTATAATATTGGCAAATGCAGCAGTGACCTGCTCTGTTGGCTGCCATGAAATTGTATATTCTTTTCCGGGAGAACTATAGGAATTTTGGCTTAACCTGAAGACACCATATTTATTTTTAAACAATTCTCCAAACCTGAAATTTCTTTGTTCATCATTGATATTAAAAATTGTATCGCTTACAAATTTTACATCAAGAGTAAATGATTTTGAAGAATCAGATAGTTCAAAGATCTCCAGCAAAAAAGGTCCATGCTTATAGACATCATTAAGTTTTTTTATTTTCCCAACACCATAATAATCTACCTGGAGACTTAAGGCATTTACAACACGCTCCATAAGAGGTTTCGACTTGAGAACTTCTATTTCATTCTGTATATTTTGCGTACCTGTATTTAACACAAGCTGATTCAGTCTCGGATCACTGGCACCCCCCCCTTCCGACTGCTTATCATCTTTAATTTCAAGAGTCCCGGAAGCCCGATAAATGGGAGTCGCATAACGTAAATAGACCCAGGCAGCAAAAAGTGTCAGTGCTAAGGACAACAAGAAAACAGGTAAAAAGCGTATGTATTTAAAGAATATATCTTTTATACTCAGGTTTCCTAATTCTGCTTTCTCATTGATAAATTGCTGCTCTATTAACTCTGTTGATTGCACTATAAATAATTATTTTTACTTAAAAATATTATAGAGAAGCGCTATGCTTGTTACAAGACTTAAAGCAAACGTTATTCTTTGAACTGCCAAAGCCTGGTCTACCTGTTTAACTTTGGATTCTTTTACATCAACCAAAACCACATCATTTTGTTGCAGAGTATAATAAGGAGACTCAAAAACATCTTTTGATGTAAGATCAATTGTGCCTATTTCTCTATTTCCATTTACCTCTCTTAATACTCTCACATTATCTCTTTTTCCTGTAACTGGTATATCACCGGCAAGGCCAATAGCTTCAAAAATTGTAACTCTTTCGTAAGGTATTATATAGGTTCCCTGGTGACCCACTTCCCCTAAAACAGTTACCCGATAATTAAGAAAGCGAACAATTACAGTTGGGCTATCAAGATCAGTGATCTTCGAAGTTATCAGATCTGTTAATTGACCTTTTGTCAATCCTTCAGCATGAATGATCCCCAAACGGGGAAACCTGAGGTTTCCATCAATATCAACAAGATACCCCTTACCACCGCTATTCCCACCTGATGATGAATTAGCCATGCTACCATTTATTGCCACTGGATTATACAATTCATCTGAAATCTCTGGCTTTGTCGAAAGGCTATAAACCTGGATAGAAAGCAGGTCATTTTTTTGAATAACAGGTTCAGAATATTTTACTACATTTTTATTGAGAGTGTCTTTCGCATTTTGGATATAATTGAAGGAAATTTTTTTTTGTGGGTTGCATGAAGCAAAAAAAATAACTATACTTAAATAGAAAAACCCGGATAATTTCATTAGGCTTTTTTAAAGTTATAATACCTTGTTACAAAAATAAGCTTTGATCTTATTTTGATGGAACCGAAGTTAATTTACTTCTTTGAATATAAGCTACTAAAACGTATCCCAAACTATCAATCGCAACTTTCACAGCCTTATGCCTGACATCTAAAACCTTCCCCTCGTGATCCATCAACGAACCGCCTGTAATACGAACGCGGTCATTTAATTTTAATTCCTTTGGATATACCTCAACATTTTCATACTCATTAAGAAATCTTTTTATTATTTGAATCTCCTTCTCCTTAATGACCGCTGGTTTTTTATTCCAATAGATAAAATTGATCACTCCAGTTGTCATTCTAACGATCGTCCTTTCTTCGTCACCGATCTTCACAAAAACATAAGACTTAAATAAAGGCTCTTCTACGGTCTTTAAACGGTCGCTCCATTTTCTCTTTATCTTGTTTAACGGGCAATAGCTTTCTAAGCCCTTTTCTGCCAATAGTGTATTCACTTTTTTTTCCCAGCGGGGACGGGTATAAATGGCGTACCATTTACGATTTAATTGTCCGTTTACTTTTTGCATGGCTTCGCCATCTCAGCCACAGATATTTTTTTAACTGGCTGGTAATAATGCTTCTGAAAAACGCAGGTTTAATCCAACGTTCAAATGCAAATATAATTGTATGAATGGGACTGGCAAGAGAAGAAAATAAACAGATTCTGAGTAAGTTAATTTACAGCTATTAGCTTGCGGGAGTTAGTTTTACAGATTTAAATTGATGTGGCTCATTTATTTCCTTATAGGAATAATGTATAAGATCTATCAGATCTCTTCAGGAATCATTGGCATTTCATCATAAGTCATTCCACCAAGTTCGCGACCAGCTTTCTTTTTATTAGTTCCGCCCCATTGTTTAAAGAAAAAAGCCACACCTTGTTCGGCACATTGCTGGCGAATATTCCAAACCCACCATTCTTTCATTGTTCTTGGCTTATGACCACTTTCACCACCAACAATTACCCAGTGAATTTTATCAAGATTTAAATTTTGTAATGGACCAATTAAAGGTTCGCAGGAAAGAAATTTCACTTTTGCACTTATTTCTCTTAAAAAATCTATCCTGCCCTTTACTTTTTCATTTTCTACGGATACTCCCATCCAGATATTCGTTGTCCAGGTTAGCCTATCATGTAGTTCATATAATCTTTCGGCTCTTTTCGTGAGAACCTGGTAAGTATGCCTTGGAGTATTATTCATTACCTCAAACACACGTTGTATAAAAGAAAGAGGAACATCTTTATGAAACAGATCACTCATTGAGTTTACAAAAACTATTTTTGGTCTCTTCCATTCATAAGGAATTTGCAAAGCATCTTCATGTAGGCGAAGTTCGAAGCCATCTTTATATTTCTCAATACCCATAGCCTGCAATCTTCTCGCCATTACTTCAGCATAACAATATTTGCAACCGGCAGAAAGCTTATTACAGCCCGTTGTTGGATTCCAGGTCATTTCTGTCCATTCAATGGAGGATTGTGCCATCTGAAAAAAATTCTGTAAACGATAACCTTCTATTTTTAAATTATTTTCATCAATCTCAAATATTTTGAGACTGATTTTTTTTAGAAGATTCCATTTTTGTTTTTTGAAAGCCAATTTGTAATTGGATTCGCTTTAAGCTTTTCATTTTTATTGCTGCCATAATCCAAGAAGATGTAAAGATTTTTACTATATCGTAAATCAGGTAAATAAATTTTTGCCTTATTCTCCAAATTATAAATATATCTGCTTAATTCATTAGCGAATCCTTTTCCTGAATTTTCAATATGCGACCAATTTCCCATTATTAATATTCTTTTCTCAAGTTATTAATTCTCTTCAAAACAACCTTCCCTGCTCTCCCGGTCTTCGGAAACTTTCAGTATCCAGTTCCCACCTGTCTTCATTCATGCCATACAGCTTTCCATATTTTTTATATTGCTGTCTTACCAGCTCTGCAATATTTCCTTCGCCTCTCATTCTTATTCCCCAACGTGTATCATTTACTTTTCCATCATGACCGCTTTCGATCAAATGCCAGACCTTATCCGCACGATCCGGAAAATTTTTATACAGCCAGTCATGAAATAAAAATTTGATGGCTCCATTCAGGCGAATAAAAGTATAGGCGGTGAATTTTGCTCCCGCATCTCTTCCCGCTTTCATGATCCTTTGCATTTCATGTTCGTTCAATCCGGGTATCATGGGGCCCATCATAATCCCCATATGTATACCGGCATTGCTTAATTCTTCGATCACTTTTAACCGTTGTTTAGCTGTCGTTGTTCTTGGCTCCATTACTCTTCGCAGATCTTCATTGAACGAGGTCACAGAAACCATGGCTGAAACGAGATGTTTCTTTGCCATCTCCTGCAGCACATCCTTGTCTTTTATGATCCAGGAATTCTTTGTAAGAATACCAACGGGCTGATTGAATTCATTACAGACTTCAAGCAATCCTCTTGTCAGCCTGTATTTTTGTTCGGCTGGTTGATAGCAATCTGTATTGCCGCTGAGCATGATGGGATGAGTGCCATCCCATTTTGGGTGCATCAAAAATTTTCTCAGCATCTGCGGTGCATTTACTTTCACAATGATCTTTCTCTCAAAATCAAGACCAGCACTGTAACCCCAATACTCATGAACATTTCTTGCATAACAATAAATACATCCATGCTCGCACCCTGCGTAAGGATTCATGCTGTACATCATACTCAGATCAGGGCTTTCCACCTTATTCACTATACTTTTTACTTCCTGCTCTAAATATTGAGTAGCCACATTGTTTTCCTGCCAATCATCAATGGCTTCAATATATTCCTTTGTTCGTTCATCTTTCAGGAAACGATTTTTTGTATTGAACTGTGCACCTCTCCCCTGGAGATATTGTTCGGCTGAAGATTTTTCGTTGCTATCTTCAGATGTATTATTTAATTCTCCATGTTTTTTTGGAGCAAGCTTATAGTGATCTTGTTTCAATTGGTTGGGCATAGAAATAAATTTTTAGCGTGAGTAGTGAATTGTGAATCGTGAGTAAGAAACTCACAACTGACAATTGACAACCCACAGATGAATAGAATTACCAGCGTTGTTACAGGAATAATGCTCCCTGCCTTGTAGTTACCGGCAAATTCTGAAACTGAAATTTTTCAACAATTTGGTATTTCATATCATCAAGGGGCCGCTTTAGTAAAAGCATTCCATCGGCAATAAATCTGCCCGTGAAATGTTTGGCGCTGTATTCGAGCCAGCCTTTTTCATACTGCCATGGCTGCAGTTTTCTTGCGATAGTAAGATGCGGCTCCATGATGAAATGTGGTTTGTTATCGTCATTCAGTTTCATAAGCCGTTGCGCCTGCCCACGAATCTCTTTTAGCAGGTTCTGCACCGGTATTTTTGATGTGACATTAATATATATGGTGTGACTTGGAAAACTTCCATAATCTTTCAACTCCACCTTGATCGGGTAATATCCCATCGCTATTGTCTTTAGCCGGTTGACAAGCCGCTCTTCCATCATTTCATACTGGAGAAAATTCACCAGCGTAATATGAGGTTGACCGATATGTCTTGCCGTGTACTTCTTTTTAAAATAGGCTTTTTCGTTTGCAATTCGATTGCGCAATTCCTCATGCGGATTCAGCACAAGCAAATATTCGTAAACCCGGTAACCGGGCATCGTGATTCCAGAAAGCTGCATAAACCCTCCATTATTTTGATTTTCGTTTTTTATTTGATACCGGCTACACCGCTCCGATTAACCACGTGTTGCGTCTTACCCATTCAAATTCTTTTTCGCTATCCGGCAACTGTGTAGCAAATTATCTTAGTATAAATTTACTAAAAAATTTAGTTATTCAAAAAAAAATTATGAACTTTAAAAAAATTATTTCAAATGACTCTTCGACTTGCCATCCTTCAGGAGGAAGGACAGGGGTTGAAATAAAATTTTAAGTTATGGATGGGGAAGAATTCTACGGTGCAGCCTATCGTGGCTCCAAACATTTTTCGCAAAAGGACGTACGAACCGCTAATGCAACCGGCTTTGGTGCCGCTGCTGATGATTATGCGGAGCGTGGAATCGATCTGAATGAGCAGCTTGTCAAAAACAAACCTGCAACTTTTTTCTTTCGGATGAAAGGCGATGCCATGAATGGTGCAGGCATTTTTGATAATGATGTACTGATCGTAGACCGGTCATTAAAACTGGCAAATGGAAAAGTGATTGTAGCTATTTTAAATGGTGAACTTTTAGTGCGAAGATTTCATAAAAACTTCTCTTCTGCATTTTTGATAGCCGAGAATGAAAGATACAAATCGATCAATCTCGCAGAGTTCAGTGATTTTGCTGTTTGGGGAGTGGTTGTGTATTCAATTCACCCCCTGTCCCCCTAAAGGGGAGACTTAGATTGAAAATTCTTTTTTTATATGAGCCTCGCCTCCGAAATAAAAAATAAAAATAATTGTGTGAATAAGGATTCTCCTCAAATGCAGAAGTTTCAAAGCTCCCCCTTCAGGGGGTTTGGGGGGTACGCTATTGTTGATTGTAATAGTTTCTATTGCTCCTGTGAAAGGATATTCAGGCCGGATCTCCGGGACAAGCCAGTTGTTGTTCTCAGCAACAATGATGGTTGTATTGTTTCCCGCACTGACGAAGCGAAGAGACTGGGTGTAGGCATGGCTGCCCCTTACTATCAAAATAAAGAAGTGATCGAAAAAAATGATGTTGCTGTTTTCTCGAGTAACTATAATTTATACGGCGATCTGAGCATGCGGGTAATGGATACATTAAGGCAATTAGTCGGAGAGAAAAATGTGGAAGTGTATTCGGTTGACGAAGCTTTCATTGATTTGAGCGCAATATCAAATGGACAATTACATGACGTAGCAGAGGAGATCAAAGAAGCCGTAGAGTCCTGGACAGGTATCAAAGTTTCAATCGGTATTGCTCCTACCAAAGTACTCGCAAAAGTTGCCAATCGCTTATCCAAAAAGAATAAAGAAAAAACAAATTGTATAATGGTTCTTGACACAGAAGAAAAAATCATTAAAGCATTAAAGCAAACTGCCGTTGAAGATATCTGGGGCGTAGGTTACAGGTCCGCAACTAAACTTAAACAGGTTTGGAGTATTTATGATGGATTACAATTAAGAAATATGAATGAGGAATGGGCAAGAATAACCCTCGGTGGAGTGGTAGGAGTAAGATTGATCAGGGAACTAAAGGGTGAGCAAACAATTCAAATGAAGGATCCACTGGAACAAAAGAAAATGATCGCCACTACCAGGATGTTTGGCAAACCTGTCCATGAATTAAATGAGCTGAAGGAAGCCGTAGCAACCTATACATCCAGGGCAGCAGAAAAATTGCGCCGTCAATCATGTGCAGCAAAATTCATTGATGTGTTTGTAGTGACCAATGATTATGAAGGCAATCAATATGAATACAACCCCCAGACAAAACATAATCATATAAAATTGTTACAGCCTACATCACATACCAATGAATTAATTAAAAATGCTGTGCCTTTGGTCGAGAAACTATACAATCGTGGCTCAAAATATTTAAAAGCAGGTGTTATGCTTGGCGGATTAGTTCCTGATGAATCCATCCAGGGAAATATTTTCAAATCTGAAACGGCCAATCACCAGCGGATATTAATGGAGGCAATGGACAACATTAATTTCAGCATGAGAGATGACGTGGTAAAATATGTTGCCAGTGGATTAAAACGCAACTGGAAAATGCGCCAGGAAATGCGAAGTGGCAGATATACTACAAGATGGGAAGAATTATTTGTGGTGCATTAAGTAAATAACGTCGATTGTTGTTCTTTGTGAATAAACTTTGGTTTCATTAAGTCCAATCCGCAAATTTTATTCAATTTGTCAACAAGATAGACCGTTAACTCCGGGGATTTCGCTTCATCGTGCATGTGCATGAAGAAATAAATTTCTTTCATTCCGTTGTCCAGCCAGTATTTTACCCGGTTTACCCAATCATCAATTCTTGGAAAATCTGTTTTATGCAAACTATTTCCAACAAATCGTATAAATGTTTTTGGAATAGTAACATACATATGCGCGCAATCGCGGCGACCGGCTGTATCAGTAATGACAGCACCTGCATTTATTTCGTTCAACTTTGAAAACAACTCTTCACTCATCTCTTTTTTAAACCAGTCCGGGTGACGAACCTCCAGGAAAAATTGCAGATCGGCTGGTAGCGATTTCATAAAGCCAAACAATTCATCTTTCCGTTTGGGAGAAAAAGTATCACTCACCTGCACGAATACCGGGCCGAGATGTTTTTCAAATGCTACAATACCACGCAGGAATTCGTTCAGGATAAAATCTTTTCCTTTTAAGCTTCCACGATGAGTAACTCCCTGGAACATTTTAGGACAGAACAAAAAGTCCTTTCCATTTGCTTTAGCGGCCCATTTCTGAATTCCTATCGGTCCATATATTTTATAATGCGTTGCATTTAATTCGATGCTATTGTAATGATGAACATAATGATCCAAAAAATTCTTCTCTTTGGTTTTAACAGGATAGATCTTTCCTACCCATTCAACCCTTCCCCATTTTGCACAACCAACATAAACTTTTGGTTTTGCTACCGGTCTGCCTGTGAAAATTTTTCTGTTAAAAGCCGGATCAGGTGGCAGTTTGAAATCAATCTTATCTAATTCATTCTCCGGTATACGGCCAAACTCCATGCTAAGGCATTTTGATAAAGCTACGTAAGTAAATATTTTTTAGCGGCATATTGTTTGTAATTCCTTCAATATGGAAAAAAGATTTTTAGAAATTATACTTTCTGTCTTGGGCAATACCGGATTAATATTTGCGGCCGTCAATTTTATAAATGGTGGAAGCAGCGCCCATCATGTAAGAGTGATCTTCGCTTATGGCATTTTGGGTCTTATATTCTTTGGCGCCGGTATCAGCCTCATACGCACTACAAATGACCGCCCTTCTTAGCCTGTGGAATACAATATAAACAACTATTTTTTCAGATTTAAAATATTTCCTTTGCCCCTGCGTCTTCTATTTCAAACAGGCAGACGATGACGATCTCAATGGCTGATCAGCGTAGACAAAATATCATCCAGGCTGTACGGGATTATGGCAAGCGATTATTTTATTTTATTCGCGGGCGGGTAAATACCGATGAAGATGCTGAAGACATTCTACAGGATGTCTGGTATCAATTCAGCAATGTGCTGAACGCAGAACCGATCGAACAAACAAGTGCCTGGCTTTTCCGGGTTGCACGCAATCGCATTATTGACAAATACCGGAAGCATCAAACATCTTCGCTGGAAGAAGAAATGTTTGACAATGATGAGGATGTTAATATTAATTTCAGGGATTTTTTGCTTGCAGGAGACTCAACCCCTGAAACAGAACATTTAAGGAATCTTTTCTGGCAGCAATTATTCAATGCCCTGGATGAATTACCGGAAGAGCAAAAACAAGTTTTTATCTGGAATGAACTGGAAGATATTTCTTTCAATGAAATTGCCGGACGCACCGGCGAAAAAATAAACACATTGATCAGCCGTAAACGATATGCTGTGCTGCACTTGAGAAAACGATTGGAACAATTGTATAAAGAAATTACTGAACAATAAAAATTTAAATTTAAAATTATGAGACGATTATCCAGACCGATACGATTTTTACTTTTTATCCCGCTAATCGCGATTGGTGTTTTTGTTTTTGGCGAAATCGTGATGATACTTTGGAATGGTGTACTTACTCCTGTGTTGAATGTTCATACGGTCACGTTTTGGCAGGGCCTGGGAATATTGGCATTATCCAAAATTTTATTCAGCAGTTTTAACGGAAGAGGCGGGCCCCGCCGCGATTATTGGAAACGACGAATGATGCAGAAATGGGATAACATGACGCCGGAAGAAAGAGAAAAATTTAAATACGAATGGCAAAACCGTTGCGGAGGATGGGGGTATAAAGGTTGGGAGTCGGGGGTTCAGCGTTCAGAACCAGCAAAGGAGAATACAGAACCAGGAATATAAATTCAACACCTCATGGAAGTTTTAGTTTTCAAAACAAATCTTCAACATAAGAAAAATGTAAAAGAAGTAACGCCTCACTTAAATGAGTTGAACGGAATTACAAAATGGAATGTCGATTTTCACAATAAAGACAAAATCCTGCGTGTTGTCAGCCATGATCTCTCACCACGCCTGATTGAGCATACTTTGCAAACTGCAGGTTATATATGTGAAGAGCTACAGGATTAGTTCAGGTTTCTTACTGATACTTCTTCTCCAGGTCAACAAGAATTTTTTTTTCATCATCGCTGATCTCTTTGGTAGAATCATTTTGTACAAAATGCAATTTAAAAGATTGAATAGCTGCCTCCGGCTTTTTAACATCATAACCGATAATTCGTAAGGCTTGCACGGCATCAAAATCAACCGGCACTTGTACACCTGTCGTATCGTACCAAATCCCAAAGCCGCTTTCAGCTAATTTTTGCCAGGGAAAATATTTATTGGGATCTACTTTGCGACCCGGGGCAATATCTGCATGACCTATAAAATTTGCCGCCGGAATATTATATGCCCTTTTCAAACGGTCAAGCAACTGCAACAAACTATTGATCTGTGCATCAGTAAACGGTTCAAAGCCGTTGTTATCAATTTCAATTCCGATGCTGAGAGAATTAATATCAGTAGCATTCCCCCACCTGCTCACACCAGCCTGCCATGCACGCAGATAATCACTAAGCATGTGATGCACTGTTCCGTCTTTACAAATTAAATAATGTGCACTCACCTCGCTTTTCACTGTTGTAAAAGCTGTCAAAGTTTGTTCGCAGCTATTCTGCGCGGTATGATGAAGAATGACAAAATTCGGTTTACGTAAATTAAAATTGGTTGTACCAATAAATTTCGGCGCATCCGTTACTGAATCTTCAAGAGGATAAGTGGCCATTATTTTTGCAAAAGCCTTTGCCTGTTTTTTGTAAATTTTATTCGACGCCTTATAGGGTTTGGTCGAACAACTATCTATGGTAAGTGTTGCTGTCACAACAAATAAGATCTTTTTCATTTCTTTAGTTGATATCAAAAGCAAAGAAAGAATATTATCAGATTAATCTTTCTCTTTCAATAATTTTACTTTGATATTCTTTATTTTGATTCAATATTAGTTAGAATATGCGTAAAACTCTTTTTCTGATTCGACACGCCAAAAGCAGTTGGGACGATCCGTCATTAAATGATTTTGACAGGCCATTAAATGAAAGAGGCAAAAAGGATGCGCCTGCAATGGCTAAAAAATTAAAAGATCAAAAAATAAAATTGGATGCTTTTGTATCAAGCCCGGCAAAAAGAGCCCGGCAAACATGCAGCCGGTTTATAAAAGAATTCGATTTTAAGAAAAAGAAAATTATTGTTGACGAAAAACTCTATGAAGCAACTGAAGAAAATTTTTATGACGTAGTTGAAAATTTAAAGAACAAATGGGATACCGTCGCAATATTTTCACACAATCCCGGCATTACTTCCTTTGCCAACTCATTAACTGAAATAAGAATTGATGATATGCCCACCTGCAGCATTTTTGCCCTTAAAATTGATGCAGATAAATGGAAAAATTTTAAAACTGCAAAAAAGAAATTTTGGTTTTTTGACTATCCAAAGATCGAATAACCGATCATTGAGTTTTTAATCTGAAAAGAATATTTGCCGTTCCGTCAGTTTTTTCAAACTGTAAAGAACTGGAAGTGCGATCAATGAGTTCCCATGATTTATTCAATCCCTCAATGCTGGCATCAGTAGTATTAAATTGCAGAGTGATCAATTCATTATTAGATGTATCGACAGTCCTGCTCCATTTCCCGGCGATCGTTTCTCCGTCTTTCTGATAACCAACTGCCCCCGTGATGCTAAATAATAATTTCGAACTATTATAACTGTTTGTCATATCCTGGTTGTGAAAATAATAGTCAACGGACCAGATGTTTGTGATTAAAATTTGTTCGGTAGATGAAACAGGGCCGGCTGTGCCCTTTGAACAACGGCTAAAAATGAGCGATAATGCCAATAAGGCTAACGCAGAAGAAAAAACTCTCACGTTTTTCATAAATAATGGATTTTGCATGGCCAAATTATCAAATCCTTTTTAAAAAGAGAATGAACCTGGCTTATTAGGTAAACGAACAATACAAAGATTTAGTATTAATACTTTAAAGGACTGCCTATTTTTTCAAATCGCCGGGTTTCAGCTAAAGAATTTAATTTGCTGGGTGCAGTTGCTGGCCAAAAATATTATTGAATTCTATAGATCCCTTCAACCACCTTCTTTGCCGAAAGGCATTGAAATCCTATTTCCGCAGCAAAACAAGGAGGTGATGTACATAGTCGAAGCATTCTTTTATAAATTTTATAATGACAATAAGCGAAGGCATTTGATTTTTGGAATTAATCCAGGCCGATTCGGTGCAGGTACGACAGGTATTAATTTTACTGCACCAAAACAATTGAAAGAGTTTTGTGGTATTGATCATTCCTTTAAATCTCAAACTGAATTATCGGCAGAATTTATTTACGAACTGATCAATGTTTATAGCGGGGCTGAAAAATTTTATAAAGATTATTTCATTACTTCTGTTAGCCCTCTTGGCTTTATTAAAAATGGTATAAACCTGAATTATTATGATGATAAAAAATTACAGGAAACAGTGAGACCTTTTATTATAAGTAGCATTCAGAGGCAAATTTCACTGGGGTTTCATACAGACTATTGCATCTGTATTGGCGGGGATAAGAATCTAAATTTTTTTTCTTCATTAAATAAAGAATACAATTTCTTTTCAAATATCATTCCGCTTCCTCATCCCCGGTTCATCATGCAATATCGCCGCAGGCAAAAGGAAAAGTACATTCAGCAATATTTATCGGCGTTACGACTTGCTACTTAAATAGTTTTCTTACATTTGCCCTCATTCAATTTTTTGAATATGAAAATCTGCTGACGTTCGCCCCCAATTTTTAGAACGTATTTATTCCCCGGTTCATGCTGCCCCTTATGGGCATACTCTTATTCTCTATTTTAAGTCTAACTGAACTTTATGTCACAACCAACTCAATATACAAGTAAACTATCTCTGTTCTTTTCATTATTAAAACAATCCTTCAGGGGAGATGAACATGATTATACGCAGGGCAGTATTCGCCAGGCAATAATTCTTTTGGCCATCCCGATGATATTGGAGCTAAGCCTTGAATCAGTTTTTGCTGTTGTAGATATGTTTTTTGTCGGAAGGCTCGGCCCCAATGCTATGGCGACAGTGGGTTTAACTGAATCGGCAATGTCAATTGTTTATTCTGTAGCTATCGGTTTAAGTACTGCTGCTACAGCCGTAGTCGCAAGGAGGATTGGCGAAAAAAATTCTGAGGCGGCAGCTCATGCCGGTATGCTATGCCTGTTGATTTCATTGATCCTTACTCTTATCATCAGTTCATGCGGGATTTTATTCGCCCCGAATATTTTGCGGGCGATGGGTGCAAGTCACCAGGTAGTAAAGGAAGGCACTGTATTTACGCGCATTATGCTTGGCGGCAGTGTAGTCATTATGTTGTTGTTTTTGATCAATGGTATTTTTCGTGGTGCCGGGGACGCGGCAATAGCCATGCGAAGCCTATGGCTTGCAAGTTTGATGAATATTATTTTATGTCCGCTGTTTATTTATGGTATTGGTGGATGGAATGGATTTGGATTAAAGGGAGCTGCGATTGCCACAACCATTGGTCGCGGGACGGGAGTGCTCTATCAATGCTATAATTTATTTAATGGCAAGGGAATTCTTAAGGTAAAGCGGATACATTTTAAATGGGATACGCCGGTTATCAAAACAATTGTCGGTGTTGCATGGCCTGCCACCTTTCAGTTTATCATCCAGTCGGGTAGCTGGATTGTGCTTACAATACTTGTAGCAACAACAGGCGGAACGAACGCCTCGGCAGGTTACCAGGTAGCTATAAGAAATATTGTTTTTTTCATTCTGCCAGCCTGGGGATTAAGTAATGCAGCTGCTACCTTAGTTGGTCAGAATTTAGGGGCAAAACAACCCGAACGTGCAGAACAAAGTGTATTGCTTACCGCAAAATATAATGCGCTGTTTATGGCTGGAGTGACATTGTTATTTCTTTTTTGCTCTTTTCCTATTATTGGAATTTTTACAAATCAACCTGCTGTGCAGAATTATGGTGTGCGGGCATTGCAAATTGTAGGTGCAGGATATATTTTTTATGGAATTGGTATGGTAATGATGCAGGCCCTGAATGGTGCCGGCGATACGCGTACGCCAACGTGGATCAATTTTATTGGTTTCTGGCTTTTCCAGATACCATTGGCATATTTTATGGCTAAAGTATTAGGCTGGGGACCTACGGGTGCTTTTATTGCCATACCCGTTGCAGAAACTGCTATAGCCATAACAGCCTGGATCTTTTTTAAAAAAGGAAAATGGAAAAAAGTAGTGGTATAAAATATGAGGTCCCGATATTTTCGGGACTATATTTTTTAAATTTAGTGAACGTTTATGAACAATAGTCAGCATACACTCGATCAAAATATTCTGCGGCAGGTCTTTTTTATATTGATCATACTCGCTCTTGGGCTTTTACTTTTTTTTGAATTAAGTTTTTTTATTCCTGCAGTATTGGGCTCACTCACGCTATATATATTAATGAGAGCCCGAATGCACTATCTTACTGAAGTAAAAAAATGGAGTAAGCCAAAGGCAGCCTGGTTATTAATGATCCTTTCATTCCTGATAATTCTTTTACCATTTGGAATATTGGCAAACCTGCTAACAAGCAAAATTATCTATGCCGTTGAACATTCAAGCCAGATACTTGACTCATTGAAAAATTTTTCCAATGAACTCAAAACAAGATTTGGCTTTGCCATTGCTGACGATACAACGATAAACGAAATTGGCCCTTTTATCCGAAAAATAATCCCGCAAATATTAAGTATTACAGTCAATACCATCAGCATTATTGGCGTGCTGTATTTTGTTTTATATTTTATGCTGATCTATAGCCGGATCATGGAAGACAAATTGTATGAATATATTCCGCTGAAAGATTCAAATGTTGATCTCATAGCAAAAGATATTGACACAACTGTCAGGGCAAGTGCTGTTGGCATACCATTCATCGCATTGATACAAGGTGTGGTAGGGCTTTTAGGATACTTATTGATCGGTGTGCAGGATCCCTTTCTTTGGTTTGCTATCACTTGCATTACAGCCATGCTGCCGGTTGTAGGAGCTGCATTGGCATATGTGCCTTTGGCGATAATATTTTTTGCCGAAGGGAGAAACCTGCAAGGCGGTATCATGCTTATTTACGGATTTGGCGTCATTGGGCTTGTAGACCATCTCTTCCGCTTCATACTAAATAAAAAATTGGGAAATATTCACCCTCTTATTACCGTATTCGGAGTTATCGCAGGCATTGGCATGTTTGGTTTTATCGGCCTCATATTTGGTCCGATGTTACTTTCATTGTTTATTGTCCTGTTAAAAGTATATTCGAATGAATTCCTTAGTAAAAAACGCGAGAGTAAAAGAGCAAATGTTACATAATATCTTACCGATTTTTTTATTGGAATTTTCCCGGTTTCATTAAGTGAATTATCGTATTTATTCGAAAAAACTCAGTAAACATCCTTAATCTCTTTTGTTTTTATCTTTCTAATAATATTTTTGCTACCGTTATCGTTTTAGCATAATCAAATGATCTGAAAACTATCATTTGAATCTTTAAAAATCCGTATCTGTGAAAAGCCAACTGCTGTCAATATCGCTTTCGCTTTTATTTTTCCCTGTCCGCTACGTTGAAAGCAACGACGTAGCCACTCCTGAGAAAAAAATTAATATAACTTATTCAATTAACAATAGCGCTGAGGTTCTTTATAATGAATTACACTTATCAGACCTTGGTCTTTCTCAAAAAGCATTTGAATATGCCTTTAAAGGTTACCAATATTTGATAAAAAAGCAGGAATTGAATAACAGTTCGATACTTTCAATCTGTGATTTAAGCCAACCCTCAGATAAAAAAAGATTTTACATTTTAGACCTTGCAGATAATAAAATTTTAATGACAAGTTATGTGGCACATGGCAAGGGTTCAGGAACGGAATATGCAACGCGTTTTTCAAACAGGGCGAATTCTCATCAATCCAGTCTCGGTTTTTATATTACCGGCAACACATACTATGGCGAACATGGCTTATCATTAAAATTACAAGGACTTGAAAAAGGCTTTAATGATCATGCCGTCAACCGCAATATTGTTGTACATGGCGCTTCATATATCGGCGATGAACACTTACAGGGAAATCAATTTATGGGTCGCAGTTATGGTTGCCCCGCAGTTCCGCAAAATGAATCCGGCGAAATTATTAACCTGATAAAAAATGGCAGTTGCTTATTTATATACCATCCGACAAAAATTTATCTGCAGAAATCGAGAATATTAAATGGTTGATTGGACGACGCATAACAAGGATGGATGACAACAAACAGCTCAATCGTACCCTATGGTTGAGCTCTTGTTTTTTTATCGCGGGTTACACGGATTTAATGATTTTGATAACTATACTATCAGCCTCAGTGATTATGCAGATTGATTGACGAGTCTGTCCTGGGTAATGAGAGGAGTTGCCGAAGCATTGAAAGCACTCTTCAACCGCACAATTCTATTGAGCCTGATTTATGTAAAATTTACTGCAACAAGCAAGGAGAATATCCCGATAATTAATCCCCAATAAATTTCTTTAGTGGAATGGTTGCTATCGACTAAACGAGCCGTACAAATAATACCCGCCAATAAGATAGAAAGTGAAATATAAATTCCGAAATTAACATCCTGCGAAAAACCAAGCATCATGACAAAGGCGGCCATTATGCCGGCGGCGATTGCATGCATACTTATTTTCATATTGATATTAGCCATTAATCCTCCAATGGAAGCAAGAAAAATAGCAAGACTGAGTATCACACATTCCTTTGGAAATTCCGGCTGATTGTGTAATACATACCACATCCACCAATAATAGATCATGCAAACGACATAAGGTATGATCCTGTCACGCTGTGTTCTCAATTGAATCGAACTGATAAACCCTAATGCCTTCATCAATAGCACGGATACTAAAGGAAAAAACATGTACATTACTCCAAACCGTACAATGAATATTGTCTTATCCCAATTGGTAAATGAACCAAACAAATAAGATTGCGTTTTCACAATAAGCCAGGAAAGATAAACGGGTATAAAAAGCGGGTGAAAAACGTAGGAAACAATCTTTGCCGCAATACTTATAGTTACGGGATATTCGGTTTTTTGTACTTGTATCTCTACCAGTTTATTTTTTTGATCCACTTCCAGGTGTGATTCCATATTACAATTCTTTACGGAGGCGGGCCACAGGTATGTTTAATTGTTCCCGGTATTTGGCTACCGTTCTCCTCGCAATATTATATCCTTTTTCCTGTAAAAGTTCAGTCAATCGTTCGTCGCTAAGCGGTTTCTTTTTATTTTCTCCTTCAATTAAATCACTTAATATTTTTTTCACTTCCCTGGTAGAAACTTCTTCACCGCTATCCGTACTTAATGATTCACTAAAGAAAAATTTAAGACGATAGGTTCCAAATTCCGTTTGAACAAATTTGCTGTTGGCAACACGGCTCACGGTAGAAATATCAAGACCGGTTTTTTCAGCAATATCTTTCAGGATCATCGGTCTTAGATTGGTTTCGTCTCCTGTGAGGAAAAAATCATGTTGATGGTTCATAATTGCTGTCATCGTACTTAACAAGGTGTGTTGCCTTTGTTTAATGGCATCGATAAACCATTTTGCCGCATCAATTTTTTGCTTGATAAAAAGAACAGCTTCCTTTTGTCTCCTGTCCTTTTTAGCACCGCGGTCATATTCTTTTAACATTTCCCTATAACCTTCGCTGATGCGAAGTTCCGGTGCATTCTTAGAATTCAAAGTAAGCTCAAGCTTCCCATTACTATTCAGTATGAAAAAATCAGGAACCACATAACTTTCTGCTTTATTTACCTCACCAACATTGCCACCTGGTTTGGGATTCAGATGAATGATCTGCAGCATCACATCTTTCAATTGCTCGTCAGTCAATCCAAGACCTTTCTGGATCTTTTCATAATGTTTCTTGGTAAATTCATCAAAATATTTTGTGAGTGCGGTGATCGCTGTATCAACAGGTTTTCCCTCGTCTTTTTGCCTGTACAACTGTAACAACAAACATTCCTGCAAGTTTCTTGCTGCCACACCGGGAGGATCAAACTGCTGAATTCGGTTTATGATATAATCAACTTCTTCTTCATTTGAGTCAATATTCTGACGAAAGGCAAGATCATCAACTATGGCAGTCGTTTCTCTTCTTAAATAACCGTCTTCATCAACGCTTCCCACAATTTGCTCGGCGATTTTTTTTTGTCTTTCATCAAGATTCAACAACCCGAGCTGATCCAGCAACACTTCATAAAAACTTGTCTCTACCCTGTGAGGAATAGTCCGGTCTTCATCGGCATCGGGATAGTTATCATCTCTCAATTTATAATCTGCAATATCATCATCTCCTTCATGTACATACTCACTGATGTCTATATTTTCATATTCATCATTACTTCCATCGGGTTCATCATATTGCTCTTCCGCTGTTTCACTGAATTCTTCTTTTGATTCCTCATATTCCTCAGGTTTTTCTTCATCTACTTCGAGAGCAGGATTTTCTTCGAGTTCCTCTTTTATTCGCTCTTCCAGGTTTGCTGTAGGCACCTGCAGCAATTTCATTAACTGAATTTGCTGTGGCGACAGTTTTTGTAATAGTTTTTGTTGTAAGGTTTGACTCAGAGCCATGGTTCCACTAAAGGCTTGTTTTATTAGGCTTTAAAAATTAAAAAATCGTACCAATTATCAAAAATCAGGCCGTAAATTTACACACAAATGATGGAATGAAGTCGCAACGCGTATATCAATTTCTTGTTGTGTTGCTGTTAATATTGCCGATAAAAATTTTTTCCCAGCAACAAATGCCTCGCAGTGGACAAAATTCTCCTCATATATTGAGCTTTTCAGAAGATTTCCAAAAAAAGAAATTCCAGAATAGCTACGTGAATTATTTTTTTTTAAATAATGGAACCCTTTACAGGTTTACTCCCCGCGTTCTTTGCGCACCTCCTTCTACTGTTGAGATTATCAAATCAAACTTAACAATTCAAAATCTTTCATTTTTTTGCAAAGAAGAATTTCGATTTGAAAAAACTACTTCTATACCTCTCCGTCTACGGCTTGGGTCATTAGATTATGTAAATAAATTAGAAGGAAAGAAATAAACCAGCTTCTCATTTTTTAAACTGGAAAACTAATTTCAATTAGATTGCTCGCTATTATGATGGGCATAGAAAATAAAGAATTAGATTTTTGTCTTCTTATTCCTTGTTATAACAACCTGGAAGGATTAATTCTGTCCATTGATTCTGTTGAATATCATTCTGACCGTTTTATTATTGTTGTGGTAGATGATGGAAGCCAGATCCCTGTTACAGTTAAAATAATAAAAGAAAAACTTAAAAACAATTATACACTTATTGTTCTCAGAAATGAGGTAAATAAAGGAATTACGAATGCGCTGAATAAAGGTCTGAAATGGATCGAAGAAAATACCGATTCAAAGTATGTCGCAAGATTGGATTGCAGTGATCGGTGCAGGAAGGATCGTTTTTTCAAACAGGTTGAATATATGGACAAACATCCCGGAACAGGCTTATTGGGAAGTTGGTGTGAGTTTGAAAACAAAAACCTGTTTAAATACAATTACAAAACGCCAACAAATCACCACGCAATATTGAAAACCATGCATTTTAAAAATATTTTTATTCATCCTGCTGTGATGTTCAGGAAAAATTTGATAAAGAAGGCAGGTTATTACCCATCTGAATTCCCATATGCAGAGGACTACGCATTTTTTTGGCAGTTGATCAAAATTGATCATTGCCATATCCTTGCTGAGTTCCTCGTTGTCTGCGAAATAAATAATGAAGGAATCTCTTTAAAAAACAGGAAAAAACAATTCTTAAGCCGGATAAAAGTAATATACAAATACGGCACGGATCCTTTTTACAAGGTCGCAGGAATGGTGAGAATCATCGCTTTAAGTTTAATTCCCAAACGATTAGCCTTGCGCTTAAAGAACCTTATAAAAACTTAATAATAAATCTAAGCAACGTTTTGGCAGAATGTTTGTCATTACCCTTGAAGTTGCAGTCAACGGCGATATCATAAATAATTAATGATATTATTCGGAGGGTTAGATTAAACAATGTGTAATAATCTGAGTCTTTACCGCGATTGCTTATCCTAAAATTATTATATCATTGAAAAATTCCTGACTAACCTTACGGAGCCTATGATTATTGTACATGTTGTAGAACCATTTGCGGCCGGCGTTGCTGTTTTTGTAAAATATCTTACAGAAACAATGCCTGACGACCACCACATCATCATACATGGTGAGCGAAGACAGGTAATGCCTGAAGACAAAGTCAAAAAGACTTTTTCCAACCCTAATGTGAGATTTATAAAATGGCGGTCCGCTCAACGTTCCGTTAATCTCTATAAAGATTTTCTTGCTTTAAAAGAATTATACAACATTCTTAAACGTTTAAAAAACAAAGGCCTGCTGAACAGCGTTCATTTGCATTCATCTAAAAGTGGTTTGCTCGGACGCATTGCCTGCAAAATGCTGGGAATAAGAAATGTTTTTTATACTCCCAATGGCGCTCCGTTTTTATCGGGCAAAACCTTCCTGTCAAGATATTTCTATCGCCAGGTCGAAAAGTTTGCAAGCCGTCTTGGGGGAAAAGTTGTGTGCTGCTCACCTTCGGAGCTAAACGCCTACCAACAACTCGGCATCAATGCTACCTGTATCAGCAATGGAATCAAATTAGAAAATAAAACGAAACCCGATGGTATAAGAAAAAATGAAAAGTTCAGGATAATTACAACCGGGCGAATCATTGCTCAAAAAAACCCCGTTTTATTTAATAGCATCGCCACGTATTTTAATGAATTTGATCAGTTCGAGTTTATTTGGGCCGGAGACGGAGAAGACAGGCAAATATTAACGGCAAAAAATATCCTGGTCACTGGCTGGCTGCATCAAAATGAGATCAAAAGATTAGTTTCCGATTCCAATATTTATCTGTCTACTGCATTATATGAAGGTTTATCTTTTGGAGTGCTTGAGGCGCTAACCTTAAATAAGCCAGTCCTTCTGAGTCATTGCGTCGGAAATATTGACGTGGTAAAAAATGGTATTAACGGCGATCTGTTTAAAACACAAACGGAAGCAATAGTTAAAATCATTCAATATCATAATAACCGCGATATGCTAAATGTAATGGGAGATTTTTCAAAATCAATTTGTGAAACAGAATTCAATGTAAAAAACAATTTTTCCATTTACAGGCAACTATATGCAAACTCCGTAGATATATTACCGGTCAGAAAATGGGCCTTCGCCTGAAGCAGCAGTTAAACCCTACACTCATGAAAAACGATATTCTTCATAATAAAATAAATGGTGTTAACCATGATATAATTGTCCTGAATGTTTTAAGATCACTGGAACAAAAACTTGAAAAAGAAATTGCTGCAAAACAAAACTTTATCAAATGGCAGCAGGATGAATTAAAAAGACTTCAAAACGAGGTTTTGAAAAAGGACCATATCATTGATGAATTCAATGCCAGGTTAATGGAGTGCCGCTCCAATGTTGAAGGCTATCGTCAGTTAATTAATAAGCTCATAACAGATGTCGATAAGCTCCAGCAAAATGTTGATTGGTATAAGCGAACGTATGAGAGCAGGAGCCTGTTTGGAGTAATAAAGGATAAGCTTAAACATTTCTTTAGCTGAAAGATTTTTGTGAATTATTCATTTAACCGGAAAACATATTTTTGGAGTGTAAAAAGTTATTGATCTAAATTCCACAAATGAAACTTGCCATCATAGGGGCTAACGGTCAATTAGGAACTGATCTGCAGGAAGTGTTTTCAGCAGAGCATGATGTTATCGGGCTGAATCATTCAGATATAGAAATTACGGATATAAATAGCGTGAAAAGAGTGCTGGCCTCCGCAAAGCCGGAAATTATTGTAAATACTGCTGCTTATAATCTTGTTCCGGAAGCAGAAAAATTTCCCGAAAAAGCTTTCCAGATAAATGGAACAGGTGTATTAAATCTTGCAAGAGTCTGCCACGATCTTGGAATTCGATTAATACATTATAGCACAGATTATGTTTTCGATGGCAAGAAACAAAAACCATATACAGAAGATGATTGTCCGAATCCATTGAATGTATATGCGAATACAAAACTTGCAGGAGAATATTTTGCTTTAAACTATTCTGATAATTCCATGGTGATAAGAGTTTCCGGTATTTACGGCAAAGTGCCTTCCCGAGGCAAGGGAGGAAATTTTATCACTACTATGATAAAACTGGCAAAAGAAAAAGCGGAGGTAAGAGTGGTGAATGACGAAATCCTTACACCTACACCCACTTATTACATTGCAAAAAATACAGCTGCCTTAATTAAGACAGGTGCGTCTGGTTTGTATCACATGAGCTGCGAGGGAGAATGTTCCTGGTATGAATTTGCAAAAACAATCTGGGAATCTCTTCAGTTGGAAACACCATTATATTCTGCGAGTGTGAAAGATTTTCCGTTGGTGGTGAAAAGACCATTTTATTCCGTATTGGAAAATAAAAGTCTTAATAAACTTGGAATGAATCAGATGCCCCATTGGAAAGAGGCGTTGAAAGAATTTTTAAAAACCTTCAATACCTGAACTGTAAAACCATAGTTTTTGAACTTGCGAAACCTAAAAAATATTTCTCATGTCCTCTAAACTTGAGAACCCGGATTATCTGTACGAGCAAAAGATTTATGCAAGACGCGGAGCAGAATCCAATTACACATACACTAATCCTGTACAGGTTGAAAGTTCTTTATTAAATATCCTTCAGAATTGCAAGGACCTCTCAATCGGCTCCGAAGAATTGCAAAGGCACATCTTTGACTTGCCATCTCTTTATTATCTGTCCTCTAAAAGAGCCGATGTATTAAGACCATTTACCGGGCAATTAAAAAATAAAAAGGTTCTTGAGATTGGTTCAGGCTCCGGAGCTATCACAAGATTTTTAGGCGAACTTGATTGTTCAGTATTAGCACTTGAAGAAAGTCAACAATGGGCATTGATCACTGCTGAGCGCTGCAGAGATCTGGAAAATATAACAGTCGTCAATGACGCCTTCGAAAATTTTATAAGCAATGAAAAATTTGATTTCGTAATTCTTATAGGTTTATTGGAACATAGTGATGATGCTATCAGTTATAATGAATATTTAACCATCCTGCAAAAAGCAAAAAAATTTTTAATCCGGGGAGGGAACCTGATTCTTGCAATAGAAAATAAAATTGGTTTAAAGTATTGGGCAGGTGCTCCCGGAGGCGATGCCGGAAAAAGCTACCATGGTATTCAAAATTTACATTCCAATGAAAGAGCTGAAACACCTGGATATCATGAAATAATTTCTTTGCTTAACCAGGCGGGTTTTGAAATTTCCAAATGCATGTATCCCTTTCCGGATTACAAGTTCACTGATGTTATATTGACCGATACCGGCTTTAAAAAACAAGGATTTGATCCGCTCGAATTATTATTTGAAAAGTTCGAGTACTTACAAAATACAAAATATAATAACCAGTTTAGCTCAACGCTCGCTGCTCTTTCTTTATACAATGATAACCTGTTGCCCTATTTTGCAAATTCATTTTTAATAACCGCAACTCTTTCCAACATTGGAAATACTATCGAACAGAACCCAATACTCGCTTATGTGTATAGTACATACCGGAAGAAAGAATATTCCAAGCAAACTATTTTTACATATCATTCAGAAAGTAAATTAATTTCTGTTGCCAGGCAACTGCTTTATAAAAGCAACGATAGGAACTCACCTTACCTGCAACAAATCTTACGCGATGAGCCATATATTCACGGCGAAATTTTATTGAATACTCTTTTGCCTATGGTATGTAAAACCGGTTGGACAATTGAAGACATTATTAAGTGGGCACAAACGTATTATGAAGTCATCGTTTCCAAATCTTTCACGAAAGACGGGCAAGCCTTTTTAGAAGGAAAATATGTAGACCTGACACCCTTTAATATTATTCTCACTAATGAGCAACCACAATTTTTTGATCTGGAATGGATCTGCCATGAAAATGTTCCGGCATATTATGTTTTTTTCAGAGGATTGGCTCATAGCCTGGGGAGAATCCTTTTTGTAAATAATTCGGGTCAGGACACTCCTTTACAAATTATTCAATTAGCAGGCAGGGTAACCAGCCACTATTTTCAATTTGATGACACCGGGTTGACAGATTGCAAGAGAAGAGAAATAAAATATTTCTCTTCTGTGGCTATTAATGAAATGACAGAACCATTCTCTATGCAGGAATTAAACGTCCGCAACCGGGAATATCTGGAAGCTCTTCAAATCAATAAAGATTTATTATCAAAAAATGAAGAGTTATCCCTGCAAAATGTAAAATTGTTAAATGAGCTGGAGAATAAAGAGGAACAACTGAATAATGAGATTTCATTATGTAATGAGACGAAAGAAAGAGAAGTAAGTTTATCAAATGATATCGATTTGTTGAAAAAAGATATTAGCTGGTACGTTGAAACTTATGCCAACAGAAGCCTGGCAGGTATTTTACGTCAAAAATTGTCAGACTACGGCTTTCCGTTTTTGAGACGAAAAAAGGGTTCAGGTGTCTATCGATTAATCCCAGGCAATCATGTTTTATATGATAAAGAAACAAAGCAATATTCCACTGTTGGTGATGACCCCTATTTTCACATTGATCTGAATAAGGAAAACTTAACAGCTGGCTGGTATTGGCTCAATCTTGAAATTACTCCCGCTGCCGGAAAATTAATTTCACCCAAACTTTATTTCAATTCCGGAAATGGTTTCAATGAAACAAATATTTGTTACTTACCTGGCCCGAAGAAAGGGAAAATCATGTCCCTGGTAAATTTTTATGACAAAGTATACCAATTACGGTTCGATCCCTCTGTAAGTGATTGCAAGTTTACTCCTGGCAAGTTTTCCTTGAAGAAAATTTCAAAATTGAAAGCCCTGAAGAAAACCATTAAAATTTACAAAGAGACTTTCCCGGACAAACCGGGTTGGTCAATCCTGAAAAATCTTTTTTCAAAATTCAGAGAAGGCGGCATTTCGGGGGTACGTGAACAGTTAAGAAAAATGTCGCAGGCAAATATTACAAATAAGATCACACCCTATATGCAATGGGGCAGCCGCTATGATATGTTGACACCTTCTGAATTTGAACTACTCCGGGAATGCAGTAAGAAACTAAAACATCAGCCTCTTTTTTCCATTATCATGCCTGTATATAACCCACCGTTAATTTATTTGAAAAAGGCTATCGATTCTGTTATTAAACAACCCTATTTTAATTGGGAGCTTTGCATCGCTGATGATTGCTCAAGTAATAAAAACGTAAAAAAAATATTAACTGAATACCAGGAAAAAGATAAAAGAATAAAAGTTGTTTATCGAAAAGAAAATGGTCATATCAGTGAAGCTTCTAACAGCGCTTTACAAATTGCACAGGGAGAGTTTATTGTTTTGCTGGACCAGGATGATCAATTAAGCACCCATGCTTTATACCTGGTGGCTGAAGCGATAAATAAAAATCCTGGTGCTGCGTTAATATACAGCGATGAAGATAAAATAGATGAAGAAGACAATCGTTTTGATCCGTATTTTAAATCAGACTGGAATCCGGATCTTTTCATGGGACAGAATATGATCAGCCACCTGGGAGTATATAAAAAATCGATCGTCAAAGAAATTGGGGGATTTAGAAAGGGTTTTGAAGGCAGCCAGGATTATGACCTGGCATTGCGGTTTATACAAAAAATAAAATCGTCGCAAATCATCCATATTCCACATGTCTTGTATCATTGGCGCGCTGTAAGTGGCTCAACGGCGGTGAGTACCGATAATAAAGAATATGCTTATACAGCAGGTTTAAATGCTTTGAACAGTTTTATTCGTGATCAAAATCTGAATGCAAAGGTTTTACCCAATAATAATTATTCTTACCGCGTAAAATGGAACCTCCCGGATATGCCTAAAGTTTCCATTGTTATTCCCACTAAGGACAAAGCAGGCGTACTTTCCGTATGCGTAGACAGTATTCTTCAAAAAACAAACTATTCTAATTATGAAATAATCATTGTTGATAACAATAGTGCTGAGGTGGAATCCATTGAATTATTTTCTTCTTTTATAAAGAAGGATTCAAGGGTATCTGTTGTACAATATAACCGGCCATTCAATTTTTCGGCCATTATTAATTATGGGGTTTCAAAAAGTACCGGGGAAGTCCTGGTAATTCTGAATAATGATACAGAAGTGATCAATGAAGATTGGTTGGAAGAATTGGTTAGTCATACAATGAGAAAAGAAATTGGAGCAGTTGGGGCAAAATTATTATACCCGAATGGTTGCATTCAACATGCAGGTGTCATTCTTTACGAAAATCATCCGGGTATTCATATATACCAGAAAAGAAAAGAAAACGATCCTGGTTATTTCAATAGGCTAAATCTCGTCCAGAATTATAGTGCAGTTACAGCCGCTTGCCTGGCAGTAAAGAAGGAACTCTTTGAATTGGTTGGAGGGTTAGATGAGCAAAACCTTTCCATAGCCTACAACGATGTTGATTTCTGCCTTAAGCTGCGTGAAAAAGGATTTTACAATTTATGGACACCATTTAGCATGTTATATCATCATGAATCTTTGTCAAGAGATGATGATTTCGATGAAAGAAATATAGAAAGATTCAAAAAAGAGCATGCCTATATGCTAAGAAAATGGAAAAAATTTATTAGTAACGATTCGTATTTCAGTCCAAATCTTTCTCCTGAAACCCGGGTAACAGCATTAGCCTACCCACCCAAAGTTTTATTTAGCTGGAGAAAAAAAGATTTTTATCGCGATCATCATTTAAGCCATATTAATAAATATGAATCAATAATGTAAAATAATTATAACTGCAAAAATTAATGCCTTTGACCCGACGTCACAAAGATTGTAAAATCCATGATGACGAAGCATCAACAAAAATGGTTAGTGTTTTAGCACATATTTATTATAAAGAATCGATAACAGAATTTTCTGAAAAAATTTCAGATATCAGCCAGTATGTTGATAAGGCCTATATCAACCTTGTGAGAGAAAACTTTTTTGAATTTAATGACCTGAAATTTCCTCAAAACTTTTGTGTAGTTGCTTCGGCTAATAAAGGGAAGGACATCGGTGGTAAACTGGTATTAATGGCGAGGTATCTCCTCGAAAATAACCCCTCCAAATACCTTCTATTTTTGCATGATAAGAAAAGTCCCCAATCACCCATGTCCGCATTTTGGAGTAAAAACCTTTTTCGTATCATAAAACCCGAAATTTTTCCGCAGATCACAGGCATATTTGATAAGAATAAGGATGCGGGCATCGTAACTTCTTCTACTTATATCAGGAACGAATGGAATAAAAAAAAATCTGTGTTCAATACTTCTAATGACGCCATACTGAAACAGCTCATTGATCAGTATCGTTTTAAATTGGCTGATTACAGTTACGTTGCCGGTACCATGTTCTGGGCACGGTCGGTCCTTTTTGAAAATTTTTTTACAGAACATGATCCGCTGGATATTATAAAAACACTGGAAGCAGGAAATATTATGGATACTGAAAAAGGTTCTTTCACTCATGCTTGGGAAAGAATGTTAAGTTGGATTTGTACTTCTCAAAATAAAAAGATCTATGGTGTCTGACAGGTATAATGATGTATTGATCTGTGTATCGCCGGGCATTTTTAAATCTATAATAAAAACGGGACAGTACACAGATAGTATAATAGGGATCTCCGTCAGGTCAGAACAGGACCCTGACAAATTGCAGGAAATAATAAAAGAAATCTTTTCACTTAAGACCGGCAAAGTCTGTCTTTGGATCGATGAAAAAATTTATCGTGAACATGAGCAAAAAATTTCCAGGCTACTCTTCGTTTTATATAGCATTGGCTATTTATTCAATCATGGAAAAGCTGTGATTTATTTTGTAAGGAACCACTCAGAACATGATAGCAGTAGCAGCGAAGCTCTGTCAAATTCAGTCAGCAGCCTAGGATTTATTTCTTACATCAATGAGGTTGAAAGCTGGACTTTATCGGGTGTAAATAATCACAAATGGTTTCTTCAAGCTGACAATGATCTTATATCGAAAGAGCAATTATGCTCATCTTATTTTGATCTGCTCACCAGGGATTTTTTTGTTGACCAGGATATCTGCATATTTTCTTCTGATGAAAAAAAAATACAGGATATTTTAGAAACGATTTTTGAAGTGGAAAAAATGGTTTTTCAATCTAATCCTGGATTACATGAGTTCTTTCATCGCTATCGTTACCTCACAAAAGAGCAGGAAAGATTAATGAATGATAATAAACAGCTGGAAATTGATTTAGCCAATCAAAAAAAATATCTCGCCGTTTTGCGGCAGGAAATGGAAATGGAAAAAATAATAGAATTTTATCATAGAGAATATGAGGTTCTTCCTTTATGGTATAAACGATTTGGCCATGTAATAAAACTGTTTACCGGCAAGCGAAAGATTCGGTCAACTCACGATCAAAAATGAATTATTGGTTACTCACAACGGAATTTCCACCTTTTTATGGTGGCGGTATTGCCACCTATTGTGTAAATACGGCTGAAATGCTCGCAGGACAAGGTTATTCAATAACGGTGATTACGCCAGATTCTGATACAGGCTCTTTTTATAAAAAAGAAACAGTCAATAATTATACAGTGATGAGGTTTGACCCTTATCATTCGAAGTTTGCAAACTATATAGGCTATTATGCAGGTTTGAGTTATCGTTTTGCTGAAGTAGTTGAACAACTGATTGAGGAAGGGAATATTCCAGATATGATAGAGTCACAGGACTACCAGGGAATTGCATATTATCTCCTCCAGTTTAAATTATTAAAACAAGGGCCACTCAATAATATCCCGGTTATTATTACTCTGCATTCGCCTGCATTCCTATATCTCAATATAAACAGGGTTCCTCTTTATAAGTTTCCGGATTACCAGGTTTGCGAAATGGAAAAACAAACTATTGTCGCTGCTGATATGATCATTTCTCCTACGAAATATTTGCGCAACGCAATAGAAAATGAAATACCGGGATCCTCTCAAAAAATAAAAATCATACCCAACCCTTTTGCAGCGAAATTGCCACAGGCAGAAGGTTTTACTTATAAAAAGAATAAAATAGTTTTTTACGGCAAGCTATCACTCCAGAAAGGAGTAATGAACCTGCTTGAATATTTTAAGGAAATATGGAAAATATCAAATCTTCAATTGGTACTGGTCGGGGGAACAGACATTGTCTACCATCCTCAAATGGCCACAATGGGAGACTATGTGAAAAGCCTGTATAAAAAATATATCAGCGATGGCCGCTTAATCATAAAAGATAAAATACACCCCGATGAATTGAAAAAAGAAATGAGCGAAGCTCATGTTGTTGTCATACCAAGTGTAACCGACAATCTTCCTTATGCATTAATAGAAAATATGGCATTAGGCAAAATTGTTCTTGCTTCTGTCCAGGGCGGGCAGGCCGAGGTGATTAAAGATGGAGAAAATGGATTTCTTTTCGATCACAATATAGCAGGTGATTTTTCAAAAAAACTCTTTTCGATTTTATCTTTAGAAAAAGAAGGATTACAGAAAATTTCGGAAAATGCCATAGCATCCATAATATCCTTTTATTCCTTCCGTCAAATTTTTTTTAAAAAACACGATGCAATCCTGGAACTGAAAAATAATTACAGTTTCCCTTCCCTTTTCCCATTTTTATACCAGGAGCAGCAAAGCTATCATCAGGTCGAAAATAATAGTCCGCTTCTTTCAATAGTCATCCCCTATTACAATATGGGAAATTATGTATTGGAAACACTTGAATCCATACATAATTCTCAATATCCTTATAAAGAAATCATTATAGTAAATGATGGGTCTGATGAACAAAAAAGCATAGATATATTACCCCTTGCAGAAAAAAAATATGGTTGTAAAATCATTAATACTCCAAATAAAGGCCTGGCTGAAGCGAGGAATACAGGAGCTAAAAATTCACAGGGAAGATATCTTGCGTTTCTTGACCCCGATGACAAAATTGCCCCCGGCTATTATTCAAAAGCTATCGGAGTGTTAGAAAAATTCAGGAATGTTTACGGCGCCGGCTGTTTTGTAAAGTACTTTGAAAAAAGATCTTCTTACTGGATCACTTCTTCACCCCAACCTCCGTATATTTTGGCACACAATTCCATTAATAGCAGTGCACTGATTTATAAACGAGATGCTTTTTTAAAGGCAGGACTGAATGATAAAAAGGTTGATTACGGACTCGAAGATTATGAAAGTGTGATCAGCATGATCAGCCAGGGATATAATATGGTTGTTTTGCCGGAAGTATTATTTTATTACCGGGTCCGGAAAAATTCAATGTTCAGGAATATTAACCGTAACAAACTTCTGTATTCCTATAAATATATCACTGAAAAACATGCTGAATATTTCAGAGATCATGCTGTTGAATTGATCCAGATCCTGAATGCCAACGGGCCGGGCTTTCTATTTGACAGCAGCGGGTTTGAACGAAAAGTTTTTTCTATACAAACCATTCGGTCCATTATAGGCAAGAAAATTCCCAAAAACTCCGCCGCTTACAGATTTACCAAAAAAATATTTTTATTGCTGGCTAAAAAATAAAATAACAAATGATTATTCAAATATGATGCTGTTCAGAAATCTCCATTTAAAAAAATGGTTTGGCGATAAGAATAAATTTGAGCGAATCTGGCTATTGGGGAAAATAGAATTCAAGCTCAGGTATTATGAAAATACACTGGGTCTTCTATGGGCACTTATTAAACCCCTTACGACGATATTGATGTACTATATTGCTTTTAATGTAGTCATAAAGCAAGGCATTCCTTCTTTCATTTCTTATTTGTTCATTGGATTGATCGTATGGAATTTTTTTATCGAATCCACCTCGGGAACTATCCAGATACTAAGAACCAAAAAGTTCCTGTATGAATATAATAATCTCTACAAAATCGACATTTATGTTTCAACGCTTGTAGCAAATAGCCTTGGTTTCCTTTTCAATTTTATTATGTTCCTGTTGTATTTTATTTTTTTAGAAAAACACAGAATTGGTTTTTCCCAGGTAAATTTTCTTTTCTATTTAAATTTAATACCATTGTTTTTGATCTTATTCACAGTTACCCTTGGAATTTCGATGGTATTGTCCAGTTTATATGTTTTTGCAAAAGACATTAACCAGATATGGGCCGTTCTTTCAGGATTTATGTTTTTTTTATCTCCTATTGTGTTTAAGTTAGAGGACTACCAGAAAAGGCTCCCCTCAATGAGCGAGATCAACCCAATGGCCGGTATCATAATTAACTTCCGAAACACGCTGATGTATAATAAACCTCCTGATATGAAGCTTCTTTTTATTGATGGCGCCTATGCTGTAATTTTTTTAATAATTGGTTTAATATTATTGGACAGGCTGGGTAATAAAGCGGCAGAAAAATTGTAACTGTATTTAACATGGAGCAGCAAAATAATATTGCAATAAGAGCGGTAAATGTGTCAAAAACATTTTCGTTTAGTGAAGACGAGCATAATACGATAAAAAGCCGCTTATTTAATTTTTTCAAACCCGTAAAAAAGAAACGACTCCAGGCAGTGAAACCTCTAAGTCTCGAGATCCATAAAGGTGAATGTGTAGGTCTCATCGGCCGTAATGGTAGCGGAAAATCAACCCTGATAAAAATGTTATGCGGCCTGTATCCTGTTGATAAAGGAACGATCGAAATGAATGGCACCACTATGCTGATGAACCTGGGATTGGGGATGAGCCATGAGCTAACAGCAAGAGAGAATATTTATATCTCGGGATCCATCCTGGGATTAACCATCAAACAGGTGGATGACCTTTTTGATAAAATTGTTGATTTTGCTGAATTACGTGAATTCGTAAATACCAAAATAAAATTTTTTTCTTCCGGAATGATGGCCCGGCTTGCTTTCTCCATTGCAGTAAATGCCGGAGCTGAAATAATGTTCCTGGATGAAGTATTTGCTGTAGGGGATATTAAATTTAAAAAAAATGCAGTTACTGTACTTGAAAACAGCTGGCTGTCGGGAAGAACGGTGATCCTTGTCAGCCATACAATGGATATCATTCAAAAATATTGTAAGAGGACCATCTACCTGAAAAATGGCGAGCTTATTTTTTTTGGTGATACTGAAAAAGCAATTGAACTCTATACATCAGATAATCTCTGAAACTGCTGAGAACCTTATTCAGAAAATATAGATATCTTTTGCCTTTATAGCCCTAGAAATATAAAACGAATTCTTCAAAATTAAGATCAGCAGGTTTTGTTCTAAAAATTTATTTAAATTTATTGTGCTAATTAAACAACCACGCCACCTAACTGATTTTTGTGTCCCGGACTGCCATTCTGATCCTGATTGCTTTCCAAATACAAGCTGCAGTGTACGCACAGTTTCCTTCGTTTGATTCCTATTCGATAAGTAAAATCTCATCCGTCTTTTTTAATTTTTCAAAATCATCTCGTAAAAATAAAGACAAAGCTGAAATACCACCATGGATCATACCCGGAGGTTACCGGTCTTATTTTTTTGTTGATGGCAATGATAGTTATATCTGGTCCACAAAATCGTCTATAACAGATAACAAAGCCATTAGTTTGGATAATGCTGTTGGCCCCAACCAGGCTTCCCTGAGCTACACTCATAGCCGCAGCTATAATCCTAATGACAAAATTGAAAACTGGAAAAGAAATTATGATGCAGTTTATAGTGCTGAATATTTCAACCATCCTGTTAAAGGACCTGTTTCATTAGGCTTTTTGCATGGCGAAAATAAAAACCAGGTTTCAGGATATAGGATGTATCAAAACACTATTCAACCTAATGTAACAATTAACCTCCGGGATCCTGCCTCATATTCCGGAGGCAAGCCTTTTCATGACGGATGGAATGCATACAATGCCATTATCAGTGCTGCGTGGATATCAAATAACAAGCAAACAAATTGGGGTCAGCAATTTTTTAAAAATGAACTGGGTCCCATTGCGTGGCCTTCAACAGGATATGTTACAGGAAATGGAATTAAATGTACGAGTGGATTAAGACATCCATCATCTGTTATTGCAGGTGACTATGTTTATATATTTTATGCAGACAGCGGGCCGTTTGGAAACAATATTCCCCCCGAAGAAGGCAGGCAGGAAGGCATCAAAGTTATAAGAGCATCAGTTGCTGACGCGCTGGATGCACATAACTATTCAGTTTATTACCGGGACCCAGCTGGAAATGAATCATGGCTTCCATCTTTGCCTGAAGGATTCACAAAGGAAAATATGCTGGATTTCATTGCTGTAAAAGGACCAAAGTCGACCGATATAATGAATGATTATAAAAATATTTCCCAGGAGGTGAGATTTAGCGTAGCCAGGGTTCGTAATACAAATTATTTTATCGGGGTGGAAGAATATATTGATGTGACAGACGCAAAAAAGTATAAAGTGGCTTTACGTTTTTCAAACGATCTTACTCATTGGACAGATCGTGCCCTTACTATATCTGTCGCAGATAGCTGGGATAAGACACAAATGAATTATCCAATATTCCTCAGCAAAGATGGATGGTCGAATACGGAAATAGATATAGATGATTTTTACATATTGGGAACGGAAACAGAACCTGGAAATTTTGTAAATAAAATCCATATCACAAAATATTCCAGGGCGCCCACTCAAATGTCCTCCCTGATGTCTTATAATTTACAAAACATTCCTGGCAGTACAATATATCCTAATCCTGCAACCGGATCTTTTCAAATAGCTTACAGCCTTGATAAACCTTCTCTTATCAGGATTGATATTTTTGACCTGTTGGGAAAAAAACTGGCCACAATTGATAACGAACAAAAAGAGCAGGGAAAATACATTGATCAATTTGATATAAGCGGTTATCCGGACGGCTTATACTTAATTGAAATAGTCAGTGATAATCGACGGCGCACATATAAGCTGATAAAAAATTGACTTACCGGGTTTGCTTTTTCTTATCCGTAAGTAAAAACGGAATAAAAAAACCGGTAAGCATGCCGCCCAAACTTCTGTCAAAATAAATTTCAGTGATCCAGGCTGCAGCAAAAGTCAAAATGATCAGTATACTTAATCCATCTTTGTATCGACTAGCATACACCAATGGAAGGATGATCCAACCGATAAGAAAAACAGTCAAACCAATTATTCCCATGCTGTATAAAATATCCAGGTAATTGTTATGAACATTCTTTTGTGTTTGCAAACCGAACTGAAAATTTTTTTCCCGGTATTTCTCCATTAACACATCTTGCTTGTCGCCGATATCTACTCCTTTTATAGGATTACTTAAAAAAATTTCCCAGCCGCATTTCCACGCTGCCATCCGAAAATTCGCTCCATTCCACTGATCCTTTGTAACCTCCATATTGTAGTGGCTTTCTTTTCCAATATGCTGATAATCGAATTGAGTATAAGTAAGTTCTTTATACCGGTTAAATGTCTTTGGGAAAAATTTAAAAATCATGAATACGCCAAGCAGCAAGCCTACTATCAGGGTAGTTCCCTCAAGATATTTTTTTTGTTTAAAAATATAATAAAAAGCAAACCCGATTGTAATAGCATACAATACCAGCATCAGGTTGCGGCTAGCCAGTAAATAACTCATGGCAAAAAGAAAAACAACTGCAGGGAACATCCATATCTTGTTCTTTGTTGTCCTGTAAATAATATGATAAGTGAAAATATAAATGGAAAAATTTACTAACAGGGAAATGTAAATAGATTGTTGCCCCAAAATCTCAGTTAATGAATCATTATACAAAAATTCCGGTCGCTTAAAAAAATCAGAACGGTAAATTCCCCGGGAAAGGCAAAGCAACATTACGCAACAGGTCAGCCACGCAAATGCCAATAATATTTTTAGCTTAAATTCTTTTTCCAATTTCAGAAGACCAATACTGACAGGAAAATATATCAACGCTAATCTTGGATCTAAATAACGAAGTCCGTTTTCAAAATTGGAAGAAAGAAATACGCTGATCACAACCACGATAAAAAAAAGAAACATCCATTGCAAATATTTGCGCTCTTTCAATAATTGCCATTTATCTTTCCAGCTATGAAAGAAGAATGCATAAATACTCAGCAATGAAGCCGCTATTATATTGGCAAGCTTCAGCCAGGGAAGAAACAGAGTTGTTAAAAAAAATAAGATAAGAATAAAAAGAATTTTTTCCTTCCGCGCCATTTGCATGTATCAATTAAACTGAGTGGTGAGTTGTCAGTTGTGAGTGGTGAGTCCTCCCTTGATAGCAGGGTACTCATCACAACTGACCATTCACAACTCACAATTCACTCGAAATGCGACAATTTACAACATAACGCTACATATACAAGCCCCCATCAGCATTGATCACCTGGCCAGTAACATAAGAACTCATATCCGATGCAAGAAACAATGCAACATTTGCTACATCTTCAGCGGTACCAAATTTACCCAAAGGAATTCCGGCTCTGTATTTATCTGCCTGCTCACCTTCTTTTAAATAACCCGTCATATCCGTTTCAATAAAACCAGGAGCAATGGCATTACAGCGAATATTTCTGCTGCCTAATTCTTTAGCAACAGATTTTGTAAAGCCGATGATACCCGCCTTCGAAGCTGCATAGCTTCCCTGTCCTGCATTTCCCATTAATCCAATGATCGAGCTCATATTGATGATGCTTCCTTTTTTGGCCTTCATCATCGGCCGGATAACCTGTTTGGTCATATTGAAGACACTTTTCAAATTTACCTGTATCACTTCATCCCATTGCTCCGCGGTCATTCGCAATAATAAATTATCTTTTGAAATGCCGGCATTATTCACGCAAATATCGATGGTCTTAAATTGGTTTGTTACTTCCGACACGAGCCTTTCACATTCACCATAATCACTTGCGTTACTCTTATATCCTTTTGCCCGGATCCCCAGGCCGTTCAATTTTTCTTCCAACGCTTTCGCCTTGTCAGCACTGCTGTCGCTTACGTAAGTAAATAAAACATTCGCCCCATGCTCTGCAAATTTTATGGCAATGCCCTCGCCAATTCCGCGGGCAGCTCCGGTTATAAAAGCAACCTTTCCTTCAAGTAGTTTCATAATTATTTTTATGCTTGCCCGTCCGAAGCAAAGCTTAGGCGGGTAGCCAGCAAAAGTAATCTATTGATCGATGGTTGCGAGTTTACCCCGAACTTGATTCGTGGAACCCTTCAACTTTTGTAATTACATCAACAATTTTATCTCTTCAATAAATTTTCGGTCATTACTTAATCTCGGAACTTTATGTTGTCCACCTAATTTTCCTTTTTCTTTCAGCCATTGATTAAAAATTCCCCGTTTCAAAGAGTGAAGAACAGGCTTTCGCAATGCCATATCCTTATATCTTTTGGCCTCATAATCACTATTCACTTTTTTGAGTGCATTATCAAGTTCGCTTGCAAATTGATCAATGTCGGCAGGTTCTCTTTCAAATTCTATCAGCCACTCATGTGCTCCGTTTGATGTATCAGAAAAGTAAACAGGGGCAGCCGTATAATCATTAACAATAGCAGATGTTATTTCGCTTGCAATGGCAATAGCTTTATCTGCATTATCAACGATCATCTCCTCGCCAAATGCATTGATATAATGCTTCAATCTTCCCGAAACTTTTATCCGGAAAGGAAAAACGGAAGTGAACTGTATCGTATCGCCTAATAAATATCTCCATAGTCCTCCATTTGTGCTGATAACCGGGGCATAATGTTTGCCAATTTCAACCTCCCGGAGACCTATCGTTTCCGGTTCTGAATTTCCATATTCACTTGCCGGCATAAACTCCATAAAAATTCCGTGATCTACAAACAACAACATACCATCATCACCCGGGATTTCGTCTGCACCAAAAAAACCTTCACTGGCATTATACATTTCGAGATAATTAATTTCTTTCCCGATAATTTTTTTAAACTGATCTGCATAAGGAGTAAATGAAACGCCGCCGTGCATATATAGCTCCATTGAACGCCACACTTCGCTAATGGTTTGCTTACCGGTAATTTCTAATATGCGTCTTAATAATACTAATGTCCATGTTGGCACACCGGAAATAGAGGTCACATTTTCAGTAATCGTACTTTTAGCCAGCTTTTCAATCTTATTTTCCCACTCATCCATCAGGGCAATACTTAAATCGGGAGTCCGTAACCAATGAGCCCAGAATGGCGAGTTTTGCAATAACACGGCGCTCAGATCTCCGTATTGCACGTCGGCATTCATTTGGTGAATAGTATGACTGCCACCTATCACGAGCCCTTTGCCTGTTAAAAATTCTGAATCCGGGTTGAACGCGTAATATAATGTGAGTACATCCTTAGCAGCCTTATAGTGGCAATCCTGCAGGCTTTCCGCGCTTACAGGAATGAACTTACTTTTATCGCTTGTGGTACCGCTGCTCTTGGCAAACCAATACACAGGAGTATTCCAAAGTATATTCTGTTCACCATTCATGATGCGCTTAATATAGGGTTTAATATCATCATATTCATGAACAGGAACCGCCTGCTTATATGATTTTATATTGAATAATTTTGAAAAGTTGTATTTGCGTCCAAACTCCGTGTATTGTGCTGAAGTTACCAGGTCCTGCAAGACTTCCCGCTGCGCATCCACAGGATTATTTTTCCATCCTTCAATGCGCCAGAGCCTCATACGGGCAAGAGAAGATATGGCAGGGCTAAGCAATTTCATATACAAAGCCAAAGTAAGAAATTTGCCAAACTATTGATTAAAATATTGAATTGACCGGAAGAACTTTCATTATGGAAACCGCTATAGATATCTTACAAAAAAATCAACCTGGTTTTCACCAGGTAGTATCATTTAACCCCGGAAAAGAAAAATTATTACTATTTGATCTCACAGAAAATAATAAACAACTTTCTGAAGAAATAGTAACCAACACAAAAAAATTTATCGAGTATATTAACCTGGAGCTAAAAATTGCAGGCGCAAAATTTGGAGTTGGCGGTTATGATGAATACAGGGAATTATACACACGCAGCAAAGTTTTTGATTCAACCGATCGCGAAGAGCCAAGAAGATTGCATCTGGGAATTGATATTTGGGGCAAACCTTACACGGCAGTCATGTCACCATTGAATGGCATTGTTCACAGCTTTGCTTTTAATAATAGTTTTGGAGATTATGGAGCAACGCTTATCCTCACTCATAATCTCGATGGGTTTTCTTTTCACACGCTGTATGGCCATTTAAGTCTGAATTCAATAAAAAATCTTCGCGAAGGGATTAATGTCAGAAAGGGAGATGTTATTGGTGAATTTGGAATTCCTATGGAGAACGGGCAATGGCCTCCTCATTTACATTTTCAGATCGTTGTTGATATGGAAGACCTGAAAGGAGATTATCCCGGTGTTTGCAAATATTCGGAGCGGGAAAAATATTTAAAGAATTGTCCCGATCCCGATTTGATTTTGCAAATGATGAAGTATGCAAAATTGTAAGGTAGTTTCAATATTGCTGAATAAAGAACAGCAAGTATAAGTCCAAAGTACTCCTTCAGAGAGTTACGATCCAACTAAAGCTTTATAGTAGTAATATAGCCTGAAAATAAATCTTAATTTTCCTCTTTTGTAAATAATTTGTTTGTTATGAAGCTGAAAATATTTTTATCAATGCTATTTCTCACATTAATGATTACGGGTTTTAGTCAGCAAGCAAAACCATTACGTGTAGGCATTGCCGGGCTCACCCATGATCATGTTCATGGAATACTGGCCAGGGCACATGATGGCGATATTGAAATCGTAGGTATCGCAGAAAGCAATCGTGATCTTGCAGAACGGTATTTGAAACAATATAATTTACCGCTCACCTTATTGTACTCTTCACTGGAAGAAATGCTTGACAAATGCAAACCGGAAGCTGTGTGTGCATTTAATAGCATAAAAGAACATCTTGCGGTAGTGAAAGCATGCGCACCAAGAAAGATCAATGTAATGGTTGAAAAACCTTTGGCTGTAAGTTTAGCGGATGCAGAGCAAATGCAAACGCTCGCGTTGAAATACGGAATCTATTTGCTTACTAATTATGAGACCACCTGGTATGGAAGTAACCGCAGAGCTTTTGAAATGCTTGACTCGATCGGTGATATCCGGAAAATAGTGGTGCATGATGGCCACCAGGGTCCAAAGGAAATCGGTGTCAGTAAAGAGTTTTTTAGCTGGTTAACGGATCCTGTAAAAAATGGTGGCGGTGCAGTAATGGATTTCGGATGCTACGGAGCTAACCTGGTCACCTGGTTAATGAAAGGAGAAAAACCTTTATCAGTTTTTGCGGTTACCCAACAGATCAAGCCGGAAATTTATCCAAAGGTGGATGATGAAGCCACTATTATTGTTACTTACCCAAAAGCGCAGGGAATCATCCAGGCATCATGGAACTGGCCCTTTGGCAGAAAAGATATAGAAATTTATGGCCAGCATGGTTATATGATCGCAGACCGCAATGGAATGAAAACAAAAACATCTTCAGAAAAAGAAGAAGAATATCAAACTATTCCAAAGCCTCCGTCTCCTTACCAGGATCCATTTGCCTATTTAGCTGCTGTAATACACGGACAAATTACTGTTAAACCAACTGATCTTTCATCTTTACAAAACAACATGATAGTAATGGAAATACTGGATGCTGCAAAAAGATCAGCCAAAGAAGGAAAACTGATCTATCTTAAAAAGTAAAAAATGGTCCCTGTTTTATAGATAAACTCATTAATTACTTTGCAGGCACAAAGAGCACTGCATCGGCAATAACTGCTCCATCTGCATTTTTATTTGTTATTGCTACAAAAGCCCTGGTTCCTTTTTGCAGCCGGTATTTACCCAGTGAAACCCATTCGCCTGATGTTTGACCCTCCACTTGTATCTGCGACCTGTTAATGAAAATATTTTTTAAATTTTTTCCATCGTACACTATGAAATGACTTTGCGTGGCTGTACTGTCAATTTCCGGAATGTATGCATATACTGTATAACTTCCGGAAGTTTCAATCCGGGGATTAAATTGTATTTTCCTTTCAGTATCTGAAGGCTCTGTTACTAAATACGAAGGACCGTAACCACCGACTGTTATTCTTTTCCAGTTGCCTGTGATCTTTACATGTGCACTATCATCGTTATCTGAAAGTAATTCGCAAATACTTCCATCCAGTAAAGGATTAGTTTTTAAAATGGATTGAAGTTTTTTTATATTAACCTCCTGAACAATTTGCTTTGCATTAATAGCCATACAGGCAGCTACTGAAGCGGATTGCGCCAATTCCATAAACACAGGTTCCATTCTTATAGATCCATACGCAATATGTGTAGCTGACAAACATACAGGCACAAAAAGGTTTTTACATTCCCCTTCTTTGGGAATAAGTGAGTGATATGAAATAGGGTAAGGGCCGAAGCCTCCGATCTCAACATTCCCTTCATTCTTTACCATTCCGTTTACTACGATACGTTCGCAATTGTGTGAATCCATTGTATATGCGGCCATACCTACGCCATCATTCACCGTCTCACGGCCTTCGCAATTAGCCTGCGTCATGACATACATGCCAACCATTCTCCGACTCTCCCGTATATAAAGCTGCGGAGACCAGTTATTGTTATCTGTATATTCATCGCCGGGATAGCCATATTGCAGCATTTCATTTCTTAATTCTGCCGGTACACGAACATCATGACCACAGAAATAAAGCAAGCCCTTTGTGTAGAGCTCATGTTCTTTAATGATCGCGGTTCGTTTTGCATAATCCGCTTCAGGATAATCATAATTCATACCGATCATATCGGTTGAAAACCCTCCGCGATTATTGATATCTGTCTTATGGTTCGGCATCTTCCCAAAGAAAAAATAATCATTCAACGTTCTTTTTTGGGGCTATGCTTTGAATAAACGAACAAGTAACTCATACCGGGTAGAATCGTAATTTTCGGGGCGATCAATTGGTTTCATATTTTTTGGATCATCAATGAGGCAGATCCTGTAATTGTATGCCTGCACTTTTTTATCTCCTGTTCCTGTTGCTGCAAGTTTATCATTGCTGATTCCCCATAGCAAGCCACTTGATGAATCGCCCGGAATTTTGTACGGATCAATTCCATCCGGAAACTGGTGTCCTTCCATTAATTGAACTCCGTTATACGTTTCACTATAGGCAGCGTTCGATTCCCGTCCTACCGTATAAGAAATACCAGCCTTTCCCATCAGATCACCCTCATAGGTACAATCGATATACATTTTAGCGGTAATGGTCTTATTGGAAGATGCCGAAGCTGATGTAGAATTTTCAACAGTTATTTCTTTTATAAATCCATTATTTTTTTCTGCCTTTATAATTCTGTAATTAAACAAGACAGGAATGTTCGCTCTACTGATGTACTCATTAAATATTTCCTCCGCTACATATGGTTCAAATATCCATTGTTCAAATTTTCCATAATGTTTTCCCATTCTTCGATAGAAATCGAGAGCTAAGCCGGTGATCGCATATTTGTTACCGATATCTGTATAGCCAAGTCCTCCGGATGTAAGACCGCCGAGGTATTTGCCCGGTTCAATTAATATGACCTTCTTCCCCATTTTTGCGGCAGCATAAGCTGCAATAACACCCGCTGATGTGCCTCAATAAACACAAACATCATAGTTCAATAGTTTAGGTTGAGCAGAGCCAAATAATACGAAGGTGAAAGAGGGCAACAGGAAAAATAATTGCATTGTAATTTTTTTTCCGAAGATTATTCTGCAATTTCTATGGTCATTATTTAGAGTAGTGCCTTTACAATATTCTCCCATTCATTTTCCAGCGAGATGACAGGTCTTTTTCTATCAGCCCTTCTATACCAGTAATCAGCATTACCGACATCGCCTTCTTTCCGATGCAGGTAGGCATGTATCCACGCGGCATTCTTATCTTCTATATCCTGGATAATTTCATGAGCTTTATTCCATTCTCCCTTTGTATCATACCACAAAGACCGGAGATAAACAGATAAATTATCAGGCGATGCAGGAGAACTCAAACTTTTTTTAAACTCTTCGAAGTTCATTGCTATTAGATCACTTTGCCAAAGATTACACAGATGTATACAGATTTTTTAAACCTTTTCGAATACCCTTCTGTGAAAATCTGTATCATCTGTGGCTAATTTTTCTATTGGTAGTTGCGAGATTTGAATTTACATTTTCAAAAGTTTAAACGCATGTGTCCATTGATTGCGGATGAATCCCGGAATACACCATAAAATACCAAGCGGTTCAATGGCTCTTGCTGCTTCAGCCTTGCCCAGGTCTTCCGTTTCAAAACCAAAAAGAATAAGAATATCTGTCACAACTTTTTTAGCACGATCATCATTGCCGCAAATAAACATGGTTGGCTTACCTCCCGGAAAATTGGGTTTATACATAAATTCATTTCCGACACTGTTGAATGCTTTTACAAATTTTGCATCAGGTGATAATTTTTGTAGATCTTCCATCAGCGATCTGTCCAGGCTGGTAAAATATTTCAACACTCCGTTTTCAGGCGGTGCTTTCGCAAGAGGGTTTGTTGTATCAATGACCACTTTATTTGAGAAATTTTCTTTCCCCGACTGCTCAATAACTTTTTCGGCAGCATCACCACTAACAGCCAGCACGAGAATGTCTCCAAATTTTGCTGTATCAGCAAATGAACCCAGTTTAGCCGGGGGATTTTCTTTTTGCCATTTTACAAGATCTTCTTTCGAAGTGTTGCGTGTACCGATCATGACTTCATATCCTTCGGATAAAAATGCTTTTCCTAAGGTTTGGCCAACAGCAGATGACCCAAGAATACCAACTTTCATAAAACTCCTCCGTAATCTCTTAAAGAGAATGATTTTTGATTAATAAAATATTTTTTTCCCACATAAAAAGATCTCAGCGAATATTTTGAATCCAACGGGTACACATTTTTTTTCTCAACAAATCTTTTTAAATAAAGTTTGAATATTCTCTGATCCTTTCAAACTAACTTCATACAAATTTCTTGTTGATGCGTTACATTATCATGTTCTCAACCTTATTTATCGGAGCAATACTTCCCGTGCAGGCTGTATTGAATACGAAGTTAGGCAAACAAACAGGTGGCCCGCTGATAAGTTCATTACTCAGTTTCCTGGTCGGGCTTATTTGTCTCATCATTATTAACCTGGCAATTAATTATTCAGCCCTCACGCACGTAAAACCTTTTTCGGTTTCTCCCTGGTATGTTTGGCTGGGCGGCTTACTGGGTGCTATTTTTGTTGCTGGTATCATCAGCATAAACCAACAACAGGGTGTAGCGTTTACATTTGCACTGGTTGTAAGCGGGCAAATTTTCATATCATTGCTTATTGACCATTTTGGATTATTTGGTTCAATCATACACCCCCTGACTATTCAAAAAATCCTGGGTGCTATTTTGATCATCGCCGGCCTGGTTCTTATAAAAAATTAATAACTGTTTCAGACTTTCATGAACAATCCGAATTTACATACAGAAAAATCCCAGTTAACTCCTGTAGAAAAAGAGTTTGAGAACAGTATTCGCCCAAGAGAGATCGCTGAATTTTCCGGGCAATCACAGATCATTGAGAACCTGAAAATTTTTATTAAGGCAGCGAAACTTCGCGGAGAGGCCCTGGATCATGTCTTATTTCACGGGCCACCAGGTTTGGGAAAAACAACATTATCAAGAATTGTAGCCAATGAATTAGGAGTAAATATTAAAGAAACATCCGGACCTGTAGTTGAAAAACCTGGTGATCTTGCGGGATTACTTACCAACCTTGAACCTCATGATGTATTATTCATTGATGAAATACACCGGTTGAGCACTGTGGTTGAAGAATATCTCTACGCTGCCATGGAAGATTATAGAATTGATATCATGATCGACAGCGGTCCGAGTGCAAGAAGCATACAACTTAACCTGAATCCGTTTACTTTAATCGGAGCCACTACAAGGAGCGGCTTATTAACAGCTCCGTTACTTTCGCGTTTTGCGATCAAATCAAGACTTGAATACTATTCTGCTGAAACAATTCAAAAAATTATTGATCGTTCAGCAAACATTTTAGGAGTCAGAATTACGTCAGATGCTGCTAAAGAAATTTCGGGAAGAAGCAGGGGCACACCCAGGATTGCGAATGGTTTATTAAAAAGAGTGAGGGATTTTGCGCAGGTATTAGGCAATGGCGTAGTTGACCTCGCTATTACACAACATTCATTGAAGGCATTGAATGTAGATGAATATGGCCTTGATGACATGGACAATAAAATTCTTCTCACCATTATTGAAAAGTTCAAGGGAGGTCCTGTTGGTATCACCACGATCGCCACTGCCGTTGGTGAAGAAGCAGGAACGCTGGAAGAAGTGTATGAACCATTTTTAATACAGGAAGGTTTTTTACAAAGAACACCAAGAGGACGGGAAGCAACAGAGAAAGCATTTAAGCATCTCGGCAAAAAATTTAAGGGGGAAAGCGGAGAAGGGCTTCTTTTCTCATAACATACTGCGGCATTAAAATAAGTATCGCTTCCCATAAAAAAAGGATCAAGATTCCTCTTAATCCCTTTTAAATCCAAAAAATCGTGGTTCTATTGCACCACCAACCTGAACCCATTTCCATGTATGTTCACGATCTCGATCTTTTCATCATCTTTCAAATACTTGCGAAGCTTGGCAATATAAACATCCATACTGCGGCCATTGAAATAAGTATCGCTTCCCCAGATCTTTTTCAGTGCAGCTTCTCTCGGCAACAGATCATTCAGGTGTTCTGCAAGCATTTTGAGCAATTCATTTTCTTTGGGAGAAAGTGTTTGCGTAATGCTACCATGCGAAAGTTGACGAAGCTTGGGATTAAAATGATAGCCGGCAAGATCGAATTCCCTGTTCTCAGCTTCTTTATTTAATTCCTCATTACGTTTTAAGATAGCCTTGATCTTTAGCAATAACACTTCACTGTCAAATGGCTTTGTAATATAATCGTCAGCGCCTAATTTATAGCCCTGGATTATATCATCTTTCATTGTTTTTGCACTGAGAAAGAACAAAGGAATATCGGGATCTACATCCCTGATTTCTTCTGCCAGGGTAAACCCATCCATATTCGGCATCATCACATCAAGCAAGCAGAGATCAAATTTTTCACGCTGAAAAGCGGCGAGGCCGAGGCGTCCGTCTCTTTCCAGGATTACATCATAGTCATTTAATTCAAGATAATTCTTGAGCACACTTCCTAAATTCGGATCGTCTTCGCACAACAAAATTTTTGGTTTCTTTCCATCCATGTCTTTTAATTTGAAGTTTGAGGTTTTGATTAATACTGCAAATAAAGTTAAGGAAATTACAAGCGACGAAATTAATCGTTCATTTTTTTGTTAAAAGAGCCCGAACCAAAATAACTTTGCGCTTGATTTATTAAAGGTCAATCTCAAACTTCAAACCAGTTTACATGCATATTACCCAGGATAACAGGCTTAAAAAACTAATTGTAATTGGCGACCGCGTATTAATTAAACTCAGCAAACCGGATGAACGCACGGCTACCGGCTTGTATTTGCCACCCGGCGTGCAGGAAAAAGAAAAAGTGCAGCAGGGATATATTATAAAAACCGGGCCTGGTTACGCTATTCCTATGCCGCCGGAAGATGAATCATGGAAACAGGAAGAAGACAAAATTAAATATGTGCCGTTGCAGGCAAAGGAAGGTGATCTGGCGATCTTTCTTTTAAGTGGTGCAACAGAAATTTTTTACCAGGATGAAAAATATTTTATCGTACCGCAAAGCGCCATTCTGATGCTGGAAAGGGAAGAAGACCTGTAAGCGCTTTTCTGAATAAGCTTACTTAACCAACTTTGGTTTAAACCCTTTTAGCGACAATAAACCAGCTTTCAGCTATTTAAAAATATCAATACTTTAACAGGGTATAAATTGTTTTAAAATTAATTTCATGCAACCCTTAGCAAAAAAAATTACACTGTACACAGGCATTGAAGACGAAAAAGCAAAAGCCGCCTTGCTTGTTATTGCTGCTCATGTAAAAGAAAATTTCCCCATGTTGCGTGGCTTTACTGATGCTATACTGGAAGTAGAAGAACTGTCCCTCGAAAAAGATGGGATTGTTATCAATAAATTTGCTGCGAATTGATTTTCAAAACTATTCTTTGGCTCTCAAATCTTCATTTTTTCTTACTGCCGCACATTCGCTACCTTCCCCGTCCGACCGGGTCACCCGGGTGGGCTCACAAATTGCTTGCGTATGATAAGGACCAGGATAGCCGGGATAGGAATGTATGTTCCTAAAAATGTGGTCTCCAACAATGACCTGACCAGCGTAATGGACACAAGTGATGAATGGATACAAGAACGAACCGGCATTAAAGAACGCAGGTATGCAGAACGATTCGGCGACACCACCACCACCATGGCCGTTGAAGCTGCAAAAATTGCCATGCAAAGAGCAGAGGTTACAAGTAATGATATTGACTTTATCATTTTTGCTACAATCAGCCCTGATTATTATTTTCCCGGTTGCGGTGTATTGGCTCAACGTGAATTAGGAATAAAAGAAATTGGTGCTCTCGATATTCGTAATCAATGCAGCGGCTTTATTTATGCATTAAGCGTCGCCGACCAGTTTATTAAAACAGGCATGTATAAAAATATACTGCTGATGGCTTCCGAGACGCATTCTTATGGCCTTGATTTTTCAACAAGAGGAAGAAATGTATCTGTGATCTTCGGTGATGGTGCCGGCGCAGTTGTATTACAACCGACAGAAGAAGACCGTGGTATTTTAAGCACGCATTTGCATAGCGACGGAAGTGAAGCCGAAATGCTTTCTATGATAAATCCCGGTTTTCATGCAGGAAAGTTTTTCCCTGAAAAAAAACCGGCTACGCCTGAACAACCTTATGGCGGAATGTTTATTACAAAAGAATTAGTGGAAAAAGATGACATGTACCCTTACATGGATGGACCTGCCGTTTTTAAAAAGGCGATCGTAAAATTTCCGGAAGTCATTATTGAAGCATTGAATGCAAATGGTCATCAGCTATCTGATTTGACCTTGTTAATTCCACACCAGGCTAATTTGCGTATCAGCCAAATGGTGCAACATAAATTGAAACTGCGCGATGACCAGGTGTACAACAATATTCAGAAATACGGAAACACGACTGCCGCATCTATACCGATTGCTTTATGTGAAGCATGGGAAAATGGAAAAATAAAAGATAATGATCTTATTTGTCTTGCTGCATTTGGAAGCGGATTTACCTGGGGAAGTGCTTTATTAAGATGGTAATCAAATCGAACAGGTCATCTTTACAATAGAGCATTTTATCTTTAAGAAAAAATTCCCGATGCAATATTTTCTATGTCGCTTTCATTATTGTACCACCCTGTGCGGCTTAAATCATTATGCTGTAAGAACACTTTTCTGTGCATTTTAGGATCGAAGAAAATGCTCGTATTGTTTGGTGACTCACCTGAGGCCTTGTTATCCGTAACGAAATTTACCTCGCAATATTCACCCAAACATTTATACCCAGCCGGAACAGGAATTAATAATTCACTACCTGTTCTTCAATGGTTTTGGGAATTTCGCGCCATTCATACTGCTGATTACGTAATTGAGGTTCGAAGCCAGCTTCGCGAATGGCATCCTGGATGGTTTTATAAGTAAACCGGTGTGGCGCACCTGCAGCACTCACTACATTTTCTTCTATCATAATAGATCCAAAATCATTAGCACCTGCATGCAAACAAATTTGTGCTGTCTGTTTTCCAACAGTTAACCATGAAGCTTGTATATTTTTTATATTGGGCAACATAATACGACTCATTGCAATCATCCGGATATATTCTTCAGCCGTAACTAAATTATGCACACCACGAATCCTGGCAAGCAGCGTGTCAACGTCCTGGAAGGTCCATGGAATAAAAGCCAAAAAGCCTTTTGCATTTTCCGGTTTCATGGATTGCACTTCTCTTATTTTTGCAAAATGTTCAAACCGTTCTTCAATGGTCTCTACATGTCCAAACATCATCGTCGCGGAAGTAGTAATATTTAGTTTATGCGCTTCATGCATGATATCAAGCCATTCCTGTGCACCGCACTTTCCTTTGCTTATTAATCGTCGCACACGATCAATTAAAATTTCAGCACCCGCGCCCGGTAAGGAGTCAAGTCCTGCCTCTCTCAATGTCATCAACACTTCGCGATGAGTACTTTTTTCAAGTTTAGTAATATGAGCTACTTCCGGTGGCCCCAGCGCATGAAGCTTGATCGTCGGAAATTCCTGTTTAATCCGTCGGAAAGTGTTTGTATAAAAATCCAGGCCTAATTCAGGGTGATGACCGCCCTGCAGCAACAACTGATCACCACCATATTTAATGGTTTCAGAGATCTTTTTGCGATAAACAGACATATCTGTAATGTACGCATCAGGATGCCCCGGTATGCGATAGAAATTACAAAACTTACAATTGGCGATACACACGTTGGTCGTGTTTACATTGCGATCGATCTGCCAGGTTACCTTACCATGTGGCACTTGTTTTTTACGCAGTTCATCTGCCACAAACATCAACCTGGCCAGGGGAGCATTTTTAAAAAGAAAAACTCCTTCTTCTACGCCAAGAAAACCAAAACCCAGCGCTTTTTGATATAACTCTGCCAATTTCATATTACAAATGTACAGCAACAAGCAACCTGATCGCAAAATATGGCCAATGGTTTTGATGCGGAAACCATTTCGATTAAATTTACACAGTTCGAAAATTAATTGATTGCATCTTTTTGAACTTAAATCTTGTCATTGTATTGAAACTTCTGCCATGGGAAAAAGATTGCTGCTATATTTTTTGTTTGTCAACGCATTTTACTGCCGGGTTTTAGCGCAGGAAGAATTTATTGAACCTCCCTCAAAACTTTTAACGTATCTGAGTTTTACGCAATTAACAGGAGGTGTTATCCTGTTGCATGGTCAACTGATCGGTTATCCCGATACGCTAAACTTTATTTTGGATACCGGCAGTGGTGGAATTTCTCTTGACTCCACAACTGCACAATATCTAAAATTAAAATCTGTTCCTTCCGATAGAACTATCCGCACCATTACCGGGATCCGCCTGGTGAGTTTTGTGAATAATCAAAGATTGAAACTGGGAAGCATTACGATTGACAGCCTTGATTTCCATATCAATAATTATGACATTCTTACTGCAGTCTATGGCGAACGCGTCGACGGAATTATCGGCTATTCTATTCTAAAAAAATTTATTTTTAAAATCGACTATGATAGCTTAAAGATCGAGATCTTCTCAAAGGGAACATTAAAGTATCCAAAGGGTGGATTTTTATTCAGGCCTCTTATTTCAACACTTCCCATTCAGCCTGTAAGAGTAAGAGACAGTAAAACCGTACAATCACGTTTTTTGTATGATATCGGAGCCGGCTTATGCCTGATGCTTTCCACTGACTTTATTGAGGACAGCATGTTACTTTATAAAAAAAAGAAATTTTATACAAAAGAGGCAGAAGGCCCGGGGGGAAGGATCAAGATGAAGATGACAGTCATTAAAGAAATAAAAATAGGTCCGTATCATTTCAGGAATATACCCGTTTATATTTTCAAAGACGAATACAACGTCACTTCTTATCCATTTCTCGGCGGTCTCATCGGTAATGAGATACTTCGGCGCTTCAATTGTATTTTAAACTATGAAAGAAGAGATTTTTATCTTACCCCCAACTCCCATTTCCAGGACCCCTTTGACTATTCTTACTCCGGCGTTGAATTATATTTTATAAACGGGCAAATTATTATAGGTGATGTAGCTGCCGGATCTCCCGGCGAAATAGCAGGTCTGGAAGAAGGAGATGTAGTTATCTCAATCAACAAGATATTTAATCAAAATCTAACCCAGCTAAAAGCGGCTCTCCAAAGTACGAACGATAAAGTCAAAATAATCGTAAGAAGAGACAAAGAACTAAAAGTCTTTGAATTTAAAGTTCGCTCAATATTTTGATGTAAAGGAATAACCATCAATCAGATTTTCGCCCTCACCAATTCTTTTTCTTTTAATTATCAGTTATCAACTCATCAACTATCATCTTCTTTCCTACCTTTACAAACTTTTTTATCATCTTATTGTTGTTTGAAAGATATGATACAATTTGAAAGATTTACTTTAAGAAACGGTCTTCGTGTTATCGTTCATAAAGACAGCTCGACGCCAATGGCAGTGGTAAATGTTATGTATGATGTAGGTGCCAGGGATGAAGACCCGAATAAAACCGGCTTCGCTCATTTGTTTGAACATTTAATGTTTGGCGGTTCCCTGCACATTGAAAATTATGATGAGCCTTTGCAAATGGCCGGGGGGGAAAATAATGCATATACTACCAACGATCTCACGAACTATTATCTGCAGCTTCCTGCTGAAAACATTGAAACAGCTTTCTGGCTCGAAAGCGACAGGATGCTTTCACTTGCTTTCAGCGAAAAAAGTCTTGATGTACAGCGAAAGGTTGTTTGCGAAGAATTCAAAGAGCATTATATCAATAAACCATATGGAGATGCCTGGCACAAGATGAGGGAGATGGCATACGAGGTTCATCCTTATCGCTGGATGACCATTGGTAAAGAATTGTCGCATGTTGAAAAAGCTAAACTCGACGATGTAAAAAAATTCTTTTTTAAATTCTATCGCCCAGCGAATGCTATTCTTGTTGCCGCGGGAAATGTAACAACAGAGCAGGTAAAACAACTGGCTGAAAAATGGTTTGGAGATATTCCGCCTGGTGAAAAATATAATCGTCAACTGCCGCAGGAACCCCTGCAGACAAAGGCAAAAAAAATGGAACTGAAAGCAGATGTGCCATTAGATGCTTTTTATAAAAGCTGGCATATTGCGTCAAGATTAGATAAACGGTATTACACGATGGATCTTATCACAGATATTTTGAGCGGGGGAGGATCTTCAAGATTATATAATTCATTAGTAAAAGAAAAAAAATTATTCAGCAATATTGAATGTTATCATTTTGGCAGCCTGGATGATGGCCTGCTCGCCATCGAAGGCAAGCTTGTCAAAGGGATTAAAATGAATGAAGCAGAAAATGCCGTGACCGAAGAGCTGGAAAAAATAAAAAAAGAGCCTGTAAGTGAAAGTGAATTACAGAAAGTAAAAAATAAAACCGAAAGTACAATAGCGTTTGAAGATATGGCTATCACCAGCCGGGCGAATAGCCTTGCATATTATGAATTACTGGGTGATGCAGAATTAATGAACCAGGAACTAGAAAAGTACAATGTTATAACTGCACAGGATATTTTGAACGAATCAGGAAATATTTTCAGAGAAGAGAACAGCAATACATTATATTATTATTCAAACAACTGACCGTGATAACAACCGAAGATAATAGAATTGACAGAACCATTGCTCCTGAAATAGTTGATGCTGTAGATTTTAATTTACATCTCAAACCATACAAGAAATATATTCTGAAAAATGGAGTGGAAGTTTATGCCGTTGATGCCGGTGCAGAAGAAGTAATGATGGTAGAATTAGTATATTATGCCGGTGATTGGTACGAAGAAAAAAATCTTGTAGCAGCGGCGACAAATTTTATGTTGAAGAATGGAACCTCAACAAAAACAGCTTTCCAGATCAATGAGCATTTTGAATATTATGGTGCTTTCCTGAGCAGGGCAGCATATAATGAAACTTCTACCATCACGCTGCATACACTCTCCAAACATATTGCTGAACTTTTGCCGGTGGTCCGTGAAATGCTTACTGATTCAATTTTTCCCGAAGAAGAATTGAACACTTATAAGAAGATCATGCAGCAGCGCCTGTCTGTAAATCTTTTGAAATGCGATTTTGTGGCGCACAGGCTTATTGACGCCTATTTATATGGAGAGCAACATCCTTATGGTCGCTTTAGCCGGTTTGAAGATTACCAGGCGTTGACGAGAGAACAGTTACCCGAATTTTATAAAAAGTATTACCAGCAGGGAAAGTTTATCATTTTTGCGGCAGGTAAGCTTCCCGCTAACCTGGAAGAACTACTCAATAAAAATTTTGGAGATCTGGCCACTAATAAAATTGAAACCCCTGATTTTTCAATTGCGCCCGCGTCAGAAAAAAGACAAAGGATCGCTAACGATCCAAACGGCGTCCAGGGAGCAATCCGGATCGCCAGGCATTTCCCTAACCGTCATCATCCTGATTTTTTAAAAGTGCAGGTTTTAAACAGCTTGCTTGGCGGCTTCTTTGGGTCAAGGCTCATGAGCAACATTCGTGAGGACAAAGGATATACTTATGGCATTCACAGTTACCTGCAGAATCATATTCAGCAATCCGCCTGGATGATCAGCACTGAAGCAGGACGAGATGTTTGTGAGGCCACTATCAAAGAAGTATATTATGAAATGCAACAGCTAAGAGACGAGCTGGTGGATGAAGAAGAACTATTGCTGGTCCGTAATTATATGATAGGTAGTATTTTGGGTGAACTGGATGGGCCATTCCAGATCATCGCAAGATGGAAAAACATTATTCTTAATGGACTGGATGAAAAATATTTTTACGATTCTATCAACACGATCAAGACGATCACTGCGGAAGAAATAAAGCAACTGGCTGAAAAATATCTGCAGCCCGAAGATTTTTATGAATTAGTAGTGGTATAATTATTGATTTACCATAATAAATCGACTCAATGAGATTTCTTATCCGCATTATCGTAATCGCAGCTGTTTCATTCGGTCTCGCACATGTACTCCGGGGAGTACATATTGATACTTTTTGGACAGCTATCGTTTTCGCGGTAGCGCTTGCTATCCTTAATATTTTTATAAAGCCGCTCCTTATCATTCTTACGCTTCCTGTTACTATTCTTACTCTTGGCTTATTTTTATTTGTCATCAATGCAATAGTAGTGTTGCTTGCCAGTCGGTTTGTTCATGGTATTCGTATCGAGGGTTTTGGATGGGCGCTATTATTCAGTCTTATACTTTCATTTGTAACTTCAATTCTTAACAGGGAATTAGAAAAAGGAAGAAGAACTGGTTTGTGAAATTGTAAAACCTATATGTCTAAATAAATTCATATTCAGAAAGGGGTTTTATCATTTTTGAATGAGTCATTCTAAATTTATCATAGCCGCCAAACATTTTAAAGGTCTCTTCCTTTTTTATTTTTGTTTTTCTCTCAGCAACAAAAGCATGCAGTGAGGTCCATTTCCAATCAAGAGGATTTTTGCAGAAACCATGATGAACTGCATTAAAATGGATATAATTAATGACGTTACAGAAATATGCATCGTTATCAATTTCCGATCTTTTCATATAATCAATAAAAAGCGATCCTTTCCTTTTAAAAACTTTGTTATAAGATTTTGTATAGCTGTTACACAAATTACTAAAGCGTTCCATTAAAAAATCTGACAGGCTATGAGTAGAAGGGTCAAACTGTAGTCGCTTTATTTTTTCAAAATGAATCGCACATTCTTCAATTGATTTTATTTTTACGGCAAAGTGAAAATGATTTGGCATAAGTGTATAGCTAAATGTATCACAAACAGCTTCGGTGTGAAGCGCATATTTTTTCAAAAAATAACCGAAATTGTCATCAGTTCTGAATAACAATTCTTCACCCACAGCATGGTTAAAAAGATGGTACTGCTTTCCTGCCTCAAGTGGAATGTGATATTTGCTCATTGTTCAAGTTAATAAAAAACCTATAAGGTTTTCAAAACCTTATAGGTTTTCGATAGGTTTGCAAATATGAATTTCGATCGTAAGGATTTATCCAACGCACAGCTTATAAATTTCTATAGAGGCATTTTATGGCCACGCATGATTGAAGAAAAAATGTTATTGCTTCTCAGGCAGGGAAAAATTTCAAAATGGTTCAGCGGAATTGGACAGGAAGCCATTGCGGTGGGTGCCACACTTGCTCTTGAAGAAGATGAATGGATCATGCCTTTGCATCGCAATCTTGGTGTTTTTACAACACGCAATATGCCGTTGCATAAATTATTCATGCAATGGCAGGGAAGTAAAGGAGGCGACACGAAAGGAAGGGAAAGAAGTTTTCATTTCGGAAATAAAGAACATCATATTTGCGGCATGATCTCCCACCTGGGTCCTCAATTAGCTATTGCAGATGGAGTGGCGCTCGCCAATAAATTAAAAAATGAAAACATGCCTGCCGTACGGGCAGCTAAAATTTCACTTGCATTTACCGGCGAAGGTGGTACCAGTGAAGGCGATTTTCATGAAGCCCTGAATGTAGCTGCTGTCTGGGATCTTCCTGTAATTTTTCTAATTGAAAACAATGGTTATGCGTTGAGCACTCCCACGGAAGAACAGTACCGTTGTATCAGTTTAGTAGATCGGGCGAAAGGCTATGGCATGGAAGGAGTGCAGATCGATGGCAATAATATTTTAACGGTGTATGATACCATCAAAGGTGTTCGCGATTATTGCATTCAAAATCAAAAACCTTATTTCATTGAATGTCTCAGTTTTCGAATGCGTGGACATGAAGAAGCGAGTGGCACAAAATACATTCCTCAAAAACTTTTTGAGATATGGGAGCTAAAAGATCCGGTCATTAAGTATGAGGAATACCTGAAGTCTGCCGGATTATTGAATGATAAGGAAATTGAATCGATCAAAAATGAATTCAAAGAAAAAATTGAAGAAGAACTAAAGATTGGATTTTCAGCCATCCCGGTTGAAGCGGATACAGAGGAAGAGTTGAATGATGTGTATGCGCCGTCAGACGTGAGACGTGAGTCGTCAGTGTTATTGCTTGACAATTCAAACAATACTTACGATACACGTCTCACGTCTCACGAAAAAAGATTTATTGATTCGATTAAGGAAGCGCTCCACCAATCTATGCATCATCATTCCAATCTTATTTTGATGGGACAGGATATTGCCGAATATGGAGGAGCATTTAAAATAACAGAAGGTTTTGTACATGAATTTGGAAAAGACAGGGTGAGAAATACACCACTCTGTGAAAGTGCAATTCTCGGTACGGCACTCGGATTAAGCATGGAAGGATTTAAAAGTATGGTAGAAATACAATTCGCCGATTTTGTTACCATGGGTTTTAATCAAATCATCAATAATCTTGCAAAAATTTATTATCGATGGAGCCAGCATGCCGATGTAGTTATCCGGATGCCCACAGGTGCCGGCGTCGGGGGAGGTCCTTTCCATTCACAAAGCAATGAAGCATGGTTTGTACATACACCAGGGTTGAAAGTTGTTTATCCATCTACGCCAATAGACGCTAAAGGCTTACTTATTGCAGCGATCAATGATCCCAATCCCGTAATGTATTTTGAGCACAAAGCTTTGTACAGAAGTGTCAGTGGCCCAGTGCCGGAAGATTATTATGAAATTGAAATCGGGAAAGCAAGACATGTACGAGAAGGTAATGAGATCGGCATTATCACCTATGGTGCTGCTGTTCATTGGGCTGAAGACTATGCCGCGGAGCATCCCGAAATTTCCATTGATATCTTAGACCTGAGAACTTTATTACCGTTGGATTATTTTTCTATTCGCGAAGCTGTGTCAAGAACCGGAAGAGTGTTGATCCTGCATGAAGACACATTGATTGGTGGTATCGGCGGTGAGATCGCTGCATGGATCAGTGAACATTGTTTTGAATGGCTGGATGCGCCCGTTATGCGCTGTGCTTCTCTTGATACACCCGTTCCATTTTCTATTGAGCTGGAAAAAAACTTTCTGGCAAAGTCGCGGCTTAATGAAAGTATAGAAAGATTAATTAACTATTAATGATTGTTTTCTCAATCACTATTGCTAAATTGTATCACCTCTTATTTACTACCTGCTCTTAATTCAGTACTCCCTGGATCCTTTATTCAAAAATCTTTTTTATGCAACCGAAATTTTTTTTGAATGCGGTCATTTTCTTTCTGCCTGTTATTGTGTGTGCACAAACAAAAACCTACTGGAGTCCCGAACAATGTTTAAAAATGAAAAATATCAGTGCGGTTCGTGTATCTCCCGATGGAAGCAAGGTTCTTTATACCGTACGTGAAGCTGTAATGACTGATGACCGCAGTGAATATGTGAACGAGGTATTTCTTTGCAATGCTGATGGCAGCAACACTGTTCAATTAACACAGGGAGATAAAAACTCTTCAAATCCACGATGGAGTCCTGATGGAAAATGGATCGCTTTTACATCTGCAAGAGATGGGAAAAATAATATTTACCTGCTTCCATTGTCAGGAGGCGAATCCGAAAAAATTACGGATACTAAAAATGGGGTCAACGATTTTAAATGGAGCCCGGATGGAAAAATGATCGCATATACCATGACAGATGCACCTGCTGATGCCGAAGAAAAAAATAAAAAAGGAAAGAATGACTGGTATTTTTATGATGACAGCATAAAACAAAACCGTCTTTATTGTTTATGGTTGAACGAAAAAGATAGTTTGAATAAACGAAAATGGAAACTGCTCACGAAAGAAAACCGGAATGTGATTTCTTTTGACTGGAGTGCTGATAATAATAAAATCGTCTTTGATCACGGCGCATCGCCTTTGGCAAATGATAATCAGTACAGCGATATTGCCCTTGTGAACATAACAAATGGTGAAGTAAAAGATCTTCTCAATACGAAAGCCGCTGAATCATCACCTTTGTTCAGCCCCGATGGAAAATATATTGCCTACATAGTTTCCGAAATCCCGGTAGTATGGGGCGGAAAAAATTGGGTCAACATTATTTCTGCGGACGGAAGCCCGTCGAAAAAACTGGCTTCTACCCCCAATGATCTCCCCGTTTTATTGGGATGGAGTCATGATGGGACACATGTATATACCGGAGAAAACAATAAAACCTTATATAGCATTTATTCACTTGGCCTGGATGGAAAAGAAATTACAGAATGGAACAAAGGCAGCAGTGAGCTTTTGGGAACTGCTTCACTAAACAACGGTGGAAATTATTGGGGATTTGTATTGCAGAATACATCCAAACCCGGTGAAGCATATGTTAGTACTGCAGCCAATTTTTCTCCTGTAAAAATTTCTGACGTTAATGGCGGTATTGCTCATAATCCTGTTCCAAAAACAGAATTGATAAAATGGAAAAGTTTTGATGGAAAAGAAATCGAAGGGCTGCTGACTTACCCTCTCAATTATGTAGCCGGCAAAAAATATCCGCTGATCTTAAATGTACACGGCGGCCCGGCCGGTGTGTTCACACAAAATTTTATTGCGAGCAACCAAACTACTTATCCGATTGCAGCCTTTGCAGAAATGGACATGTTCGTATTGCGGCCCAATCCACGCGGTTCGACTGGTTATGGTGTAACATTTCGCCTGGCCAATCAACGCGACTGGGGCGGCACCGATTTCAGGGATCTGATGGCAGGAGTTGATTATGTAATCAAGATGGGATCTATAGATGAAAACAAATTAGGTGTGATGGGCTGGAGCTATGGCGGCTTTATGAGCAGTTGGATCGTAGGTCACACGGACCGTTTCAAAGCCGCATCCATTGGTGCACCGGTTGTTGATCTTTCCTTTCAAAACATGACTGATGATATTCCGGGCTTTCTTCCTTCATACATGAAGGCCGATCCATGGGTTGATTGGGCTGTATATGATACTCATTCACCACTTCGCTATGTACAGAATGTAAAAACACCCGTGATGCTCCAGCACGGAGAAGCAGACGCAAGAGTTCCGATTAGCAATTCAGTTATGTTTTATCATGCACTGCAACGAAGAGGAATTCCCGTACGTTTATTGGCATTGCCGCGACAGTCACATGGACCGCAAGAACCTAAAATGATCTTGAAGGTGATGCAAAGCAATGTAGAATGGTTTGCAAAATACATCGGAGACAATAAAGCATTTTAAAATTACAGCTATGTACATTGTAAGAGATATTTTTCAATTAAAATTCGGCCACTTTCGTCCTGTAAAAGCTATGATGGATGAAGCCAGGAAGAATGACATGATGCCTGATTCCAAAGGCACAAGATTTCTCAGCGATTTTACCGGTGACGCATACCGGTTTATTTTTGAAAATAGTTACGACTCACTGGCAGATTATGAAAAGGATCTTTCTTCCGGCATGGGAAAACCTGAATGGCAGGATTGGTATAAAAAATTTATGGAACATGTGGAAGGCAGTCACAGAGAGATATTGAAAGTGGTTGAATAAATCTTATACCTGGCAAAACTGATTTTTTAATCCATCTTTTGAAAGCTTTATTATTTTTTAACCTCAAAATCTTTTTTTATGCAGGAAGCTATTCTGGAGCAACAAGACATCTCCATCACAAGAAAAAACATAGAAGAATATTTCAGCACCCATGATGTGAGGTTTATAACGGAAGATGCCGTGTTTACTTCAATGAACACCGGTGATCAAACCGTTGGCAGGGAAGCGGTTGGCCAAATGCTTAATTATTTTTATCATGTAGCCTTTGATGCAAAAGCTGAGATCACCAATAAAATAATAACAGAAAAAAAAGCTGTGCTGGAATTTAATTTCGTTGGTAAGCACATTGGTGAATTTGCAGGCATACAACCAACCGACAAACAAGTAAATGTTTCTACCTGTATAAGCTACGACCTTGAAAATGGATTGATAAAAAAAGCAAGAATCTATATGCTCATGGATGTTCTGATCAAACAATTACATTAATTGAAACGGCAATTAAATAAAGACTCAACTTTTGTTGGGTCTTTTTATTTTGTAAAAATCATTCTATTTTCTCAACCGGGGGAGGGCCATCTGGTAACATGGCTTTCCAAACTTCTTTACCTTTCTTTTCTTCAAACTCCTTGCGAATTTTTTGTACCAGATCTTCGTTCTCAAAAAGGTCAACCATCGTCGTACCTAATGCTTTTGAAGCAAACAACATTCCTTTATGCCCGATACTCATTCCTCCGCAGGCAACTACCATCCATGAGTGCCAGGGTATTTGAAAAGGTGCCGTTGTGGCAAGTAAAGTAATCTCCGGAACTATCCAGCTTATGTCTCCTACATCTGTTGATCCTCCTTCCGGATCATCCTTCGTTTTTTCCAATGGTTTAATTTCTCCTTTCAACCCGGTTTGTTCTATTGCGGCTTCTTTTTGAATTCGTTTTCCAAATTCGATCTCTTCAGGTGTATAAATGATGGGGCCGATCGTTTCCATATTTTTGTGCAGAACATTGGCGCCGGTTTCATTTACCAGCAATTCATAATCACCAGACTGAATTTTCGTATCGGTAGTGCAGCCAGCCATCAATGCCGCGCCTTTTGCAATATCACTTACGCGACCTTGTACTTCTTTCACACCAGTTCTTTTGGAATCACGCAGCCATATCCATACCGATGCCTGGTCGGGAACTACATTCGGCACTTTGCCGCCATCTTTGTAAACATAGTGCATGCGAACAGTGGGCTTCACATGCTCACGTAAAAAATTTACTCCCGTCGTAAATAATTCCGCAGCATCCAATGCACTTTTCCCATTCCACGGTTCACTCGCAGCATGTGCACTTACTCCATGAAAAGAAACAAGCAGATCGACCATTGCCTGCGAGCTTTGCATATTTGCCTTGTTTTCATAATCAGGATGCCAGTCGAGACAAACATCCCGGTCATTAAACAAACCATCTCTTGCCATATAAATTTTACCGCCAACTGCTTCTTCAGCCGGGGTTCCATAAAAACGAATAGTTCCTTTTAATTTTCTATCAGCCATTAATTCTTTAATGGCTACTGCAGCACCCAGGCTTCCTGCACCAAATAAGTTATGCCCGCAGCCATGCCCCGGCATATTTTCCTGTAATGGTTCTTTTGTCGGTTGTGCTTTTTGGGAAAGACCAGGCAATGCATCAAATTCACCAAGAATTCCAATGATCGGTTTTCCCGATCCATACTCAGCAATAAAAGCAGTCGGCATTCCTGAAACATTCTTTGTTACACGAAATCCCTGTTTAGCGGCATAATCAGAAAGTGCCTTTGATGATTTATATTCTTTTAATGCAGGTTCAGCATACTTCCAGATGGAATCGCTTAGATTGATCAACTCCTCCTGATGTTTCTCAACCGAAGCGATGATCAATTTTTTATTTGGATCTTGTTGTGAAAAAACAACTAGCGAAATTGAAATAAAAGCGAGGCAAAAGTATGATCTCATAATGGAGATTTTGATTATCAAGTTTAATTTGTAATCTTTTATTGTTCTTCGATCAGCGTATGCGATATTCTTTCTTTATTAGTTCTGACAACTCCTCAGCTTTCTTTTCACACGGAATCAGCCGGATCCGCACAAACGCTTCCAGGAGATGCCCATAGTTCCAGACGCTATTAGCTAATTGCTGGTCAGATTGTTGATCCCGATTCATGATTACGGGAGAAGACGATATCAACGAATCAGTTTTGAAATCCCAGTCCTGCGATCTTACATGATTCATATAATATGGTAATATGTATTGTCTCATAAACTCGTTATTATCGTTATTCAATGACTCCGCCTTGGGAATGAAAATCTCATAATAACTCTGGAGATTCCTCAACAAGTCTTCATTTTCGATATAACGCAATGAGCCGGATGATTTCATTTGATTATAGGTTGTGGAGGTAATTTCAAAATTATAAGTATAACCAAGAGGTAAAAACTTCTCCAGTATTTTTTGATTCGAAGCAGGTTTTAATTGCGTCAGTAACCTGAACAAGCTATCGAAATCAGGCTGTTTTTTTAGAAGTTTTTGTTTTTGACTTTGATAAAAGGAAGTATCGCTTTTTAGATCATCGAGTAATAATCTAATGTACTGCTTTTCACGTGAGCGTTCTACAGAATGTTCACGCCAGTTCTCTGCTAAAAAACCTGCAAACACTGCAAGGAACAACATGAAAAATTCGAACAAATAATGTTTCCATCCATGACCCGGAGCTTTGTGCAGTTCATGTGCATGTATTTCCATATTTTCAGTTGATGGTTGTTTTGGTGCATGAATGTCTTCAGGAAAATGTTGTTCACTTTCTTCCTTCTTCAATTCTTCATTCTGAATTCTGTCTTCTGACTTCTTATTTTGTTCTTCGCTCATTCAAGATGATATTCTTTTTTCAAAATGTTCATCCTGTTTATTGTCTGCATTTCCAGTTTATTTTCAGACCATGTATTCGGTAATTATTCATCGTCATCAAATCAATTTTTTTAGTCAATCTCTTTTTTTATCATTTCCTCCAGCTTATTACATTCTTCCTTCGCATGCTGGTAGGCGGTAATGGTTACCCGCAATCTTTCTAACCTCAGCATTAAAGCGCCGCCTACATCCTGCCGGAATTTTTCGGCATCCTTCCCTTTTAATATATCGATATGATCTTCCAATCGTTTCATGGATGAAGGGTGATTGGTATAAGCTGTATCTAGATAATACATGCAAGGCAGATCGTAACTTTTATATAGCGTGGGAAGAAAAAGTTCTGTATAGTATTTCTCTTCAAAATGCTCAGTCCGGTATTGGGCAAAATTGGTGGCTGTCACATATTGCATCATCTCAATCAGCAAGCCAGGATTGTCGATATAACGTAATGTACCGGAGGATTTCATCTGCTCAAATGTTTCATTTTTATTGATGAAACCCCTGTACCAGACAACTCCCAATTTTTTTGCAAACGCAGCCCTGTCTAATGTAACTGTATCTTTCAATAGGTCATCAGCCAGCGAATTGTACCGTACGATCATGGACCTGTTTTCGTGTATCGTTGAGTCCAGCGCTGAAATATTTTTATTAACATCCAGGAGCATACTCTGCAGGTATTGATGAAGGCGCACTTTTTCCGAATGACGTTCCCTGAGATTTTCTACAAAATATCCGGCACTGACTGCAAGAAAAAGCATAAAGAATTCAAAGAAATAATGTCGCAATCCGTGACCCGGCGCTTTGTGCAGATGGTGGGCATGTGTTTCCATATTTTCAGTTGCTGGTTGTTTTGGCGCATGAATGTCTTCAGGAAAATGTTGTTCACTTTCTTCCTTCTTCAATCCTTCATTCTGATCACGATGGCTATCGGGACTGTCTTCTGACTTCTTATTTTGTTCTTCACTCATTTCTTTTTTTTAAATCCTATTCTTTCTCTTTCATCCCATTTTCTTTGGGCAGCTTTTTCATCCAATAAGTTTTCTATTGCATCATAGATCTGATTTAACTGGGCATCCTGTTCTCCCAATCTCTCTTTTATTTGCTTTAGTTGTTCCTTCAGGTCATTTTGCCGTAATAAAATCCGTCTTACTTCTACAAAAGCTCTCATTATGGCAATGTTCATATTTATTGCCCTGTCTGAATTAAGAATTCCGCTTAACATAGCGACGCCTTGCTCTGTAAAGGCATATGGTAAATACCTGGTTCCTCCTCTGCCTTTTGAGGTTTCATTTTGCAACCTCAAGGGATTGGCACTTTTTTCTAAGGTTTCAATTTGAAACCTCAAAGATTCAAACTCATCTTTGGTAAGCTGAAACATAAAATCTTTGGGAAACCGCTTGCTGTTACGCTTTACCGCAAGGTTAAGGGCCTTGGTTTCTGTTTCGTACAATGCGGCCAGATCTCTGTCCAGCATTACTCTTTCACCTCTCATTTCATATATCCTGTTTTGTATGCTCCGTATAATATTCATATTGATCGCCTGTTTTTAAAAACTGTTTTATCTTCCTTTTTAGCCGTTTTTATTATTTCCTTATTTATATAAATGAAATCTATTCAAGATGATACTTGTTCTTATAATATTCAATAAGGCCTGAGGCTTTATTTTTTAAACCGCTCAAAATGTTTCGCTGGGCATGTGTTTCCATTCAATTGGTGCTTGTTTGTTGTTTTATTTCGCGAATAGAAATTTAGAAAGGAAACGGAAAGACTATCGTTAAATGTAAAAAATAAACAACACTTAGCTTTTATTGAGTCTTTTATTTTTAAAAATTGATGTTATTGTCCACTTATCCTATTCTTCCGGCAGTAACAATAGTTAGGCTACCAAAATAGCTCTCGGTATTACATGCTGCAGATCCCAGATGGGTTCGGGCAAGCCATGACCAAATGATACGATCAACAGATCAATCGCTAAAAAATACAAGGCAATTCTTCTGAATAAACCAACAATCAGTAATATTCTGGCAATTAACTCGACATACGAAGTATAATAAGCCGTGCTCCAGATGATCCATTTTGGTAAAAAAGTCTTTTCAAAATCTTTAAACCACATTTCATAGACTTTAGGCAAGCCCCAGCTAATCACTTTCCCCCATCCCTGCATCAGCACAATAATTCCGGGTAAAGTTCGCAGAAAAAATATCCCAAAGGTTCTTGCGGTGGATTCCATTTTCCTGGTTTGATCTATTCCAATTTTTTTAATTCACCTTTTTGACCTGAATTAATGAACCAGGCTTTTGTAACCTTTCCCGACTGATCCACTTCAAATTCTATTTGCCGGTCGGTGCCATCGCTATAGAAGAATTTAGTTTCTGATTCGGGCTTTAATTCAATATCAGGAGTTCCATCCCGATGCCTGTAAAGCTTTCCGTCTTTCTTAATGAATACAAGAGTTAAGAATGCTGAGTATTTACCGACATAACGATTCAGCAATGCGGTGTCGATCTTTACTTCTTTGTGTTCGTAAGGCATGAGCAAGGGTTCTCCGGCTAAAATGGATTCAATTCCTGCATTCAAAAGAGATGGATTAGTTTCATTGTTGGAAAGAAGGATGATCGTTTCGCTGCTATCAACCATTCTTGTGATCCCGGTAGCATATCCGGGCCATCCCCCCGTGTGTGAAATAATTTTTCCATTTGGTGTTTTTGTTTGCACCATGACTCCAAAACCATAAAAGCTGGTTGTATCCCGGGGAGACATTTGTACTAATGGTGAGAGCATTTCATCCAATGTTGATTTGGTAACAAGCTTGTTTCCGCAGAGGGCCTGGTCCCATTTGAACAGATCACCGGTGGTCGTATTTACACAACCGTCTCCCACAATTCCATCGAGATAATAAACAAAATCATACTTAGGCGAGGTATCAGGTAAAATATATTTTTTTAAACTGTCAGAATAAACAAATCCCAATGCATAATTAGCCGGAATTTTTCCTGTGCTGCGACGGGTGTTATAGACAAAACTATGTGTCATTCCCAATGGCTGAAAAATATTTTTTGCCATAAAATCATTGTAGCTCATGCCCGAAACCTTTTCAATAATTGCAGCAAGCACTGCATAACCGGTATTACTATACTTCCATTTGCTGCCGGGTTTAAAAAATAAAGTATCATGCAATTTTTGGAGCATCTCAATGATATCTTTATTAAAAGCGATCTTTTTATGATCCCAGTTCTTTTCAAACTGGTCTTCATAAGAGGGAAGTCCTGAAGTATGAGTCAGTAAATTTCTTACTGTGATGTTATCGTAAGGCAGGTCCGGAAAAAATTTTTTGATGTTATCATCATAACTGAGAAGTCCTCTTTCCTTACAGATCATAATTCCCATAGCGGTGAATTGTTTTGAAAGAGAGCAAGTTCAAAAACGGAACTATCATTCAATAGGCGCCGGGTGTTATAATCAGCATAGCCAAGAGACTGCTGATAAAAAATCTTTCCCTGTTTTATAACCATGACATTTCCATTGAACCTGAAATAATCATGCTGGCCAGTCATGAACTGTTCCAGGAGTTGCGGGTAATTATTTTGCGGGAATGCCGCAAATGGAAATAATAATAAAACGATCAGTTTTCTCATTTTATGAATTTATTTTCTTTGTTAAAAAAAAACAGGCGCTAAATACTTTTATTCTACTCTTCAATTCTAAATGTATTCTTTCTTCTAACCTCTATATTTTGATTTTTGTTCTTAAAATAATAATAAACAGGAACACCGCTTAATAGCAGGATTAATCCGATGATCGATTGCTTTGTCTGAACGATCACCGTATTTATAATAAGCACAAGAGAAAATAAAATAATGATGACCGACGTCACGGGATAGCCAATGACTTTTGTTGTGATCAATTTTTTTCTTTTCATACGGATCAGTCCCAAGGCAAGCAGGATATAAAAAAAGAATCCTGCAAAGATCACAAGATTGGTCAGTAGGTCAAAAGTACCGGATACAACTAATATGCTACTCCAAACCATTGACCATGTAAGCGCCATGTAAGGAGTTTGAAAAATGGGATGGACGTTGGCAACATTTTTGAAAAAAAAATTTTCCTGCGCCATGCGAAAATAAATACGGGGATACACAATGATGCAGGCATTTAATGCTCCAAAAGTGCTTACGGCTATCAGTATTGAAATGACTATTGTTCCGGCCTTCCCCATCAATGATTGAGCGACTGCTGCAGCTGCAATATCATTTTCCCCGATAGCTGCCAATTTATCCAATGGCAACACCTGCATAAAAGCATAATTCAATGATACGTAAAGAACCATCGATATACTTAATCCCGCCACGATCGCTATAGGAACATTTCGTTTTGGGTTTTTAATTTCTCCTGTTACAAAACTTATATTGGCCCAGCCATCGTATGCCCAGAAGGCGCTCAGCATCGCACCAAATAAAGCACTGAAAAGTGCAGTGCCTGAAAAATGCAGTAATGTACCCGAGTTGGCTGCTCGGGTAGCCGAAGGATTTGAATAAACCAGCCCTAATATAATGAGTAATGTAATGCCGAGAATTTTGGCAGTGGTTACGATATTATTCAATATCCCTCCATTTTTTGTACCACGATAATTCAGCCAGGTTAGTAAGCATATAGCGATCACCGCAATTATTTTTACACCAGAACTGGCAAACGGAAAAATAAAATTTCCAATGGAAATATTTTGGAATTTTTCTAACGGCTCGTATATATGTATGAGTGTATTTAAAGATTGAGAAAATATAAACGCTAAGGCCGCAATGGAGCCGCTCCCGATAATTGTAAAAATCGTCCAGCCGTAAAGAAAAGAAAAGAAATTACCTACAGAAAGACGCAGGTATTCATATACACCGCCGGATTCTGTTGTAGTAGTTGCCAGGCCCGACAACATAAAAGCACCAAGCATTGTAATCACTCCTGCAATGATCCATGCGGCTATAATAAAAGACTCATTCATCAGCAGGGTAGACATGGGCGCGATTTTTTTAAATACACCTGAACCGATCATGATCCCTGCAACCAGTAAGATTCCGGTTGGCAGGCCAAGTACCCGTTTGAGCGGGATCTTTGTTTTATCTGTAACTGGATCTGTTGGCATTGTTAGACTTTTACAGGTCTTTATTCTTTTCCCGCCATTCTTAGCAACGATAATAAATAATATTATTTGGATGCGCCAGGCCCGTATAACGCCCTTCCTGCTCTTGCACCTGTATGCTTTTCATTTTCTACCGTCAGCACACCATTTACAATCACGTATTGAAAACCTTTCGAGTAAGCGTGCGGATGATCGTAAGTGGAAACATCCTGCACTTTGTTTTCGTCGAACACCACAATATCGGCGGCATAACCTTCTGCCAGCAAACCACGATCATGCAACTGAAATTTTTGTGCAGGCAATGAGGTCATTCGCCGTATCGCCTCTTCTAAAGAAATCACATGCTGATCTCTTACATATTCGGCCAGCACTCTTGCATTGGTGCCATATCCTCTTGGATGAGGAACTCCGGAACCAAACTGTCGGATAGTGGCATCACTGGCAAACATGTTGAAAGGATATTTCATGATCCTCTTAATGTCTTCTTCACTCATACCATGAAATACGGCGCCGGCACCTCCATGCATCATGATATCGATGACAGTTTCTGCTTCACTCTTTGCTGTATGTTTTTTCCCCGTAATTAAATTGATCTGCTCGATGCTTTTCCCGTTGTAAGCCGTATCGAATTCATAAAATGCCACCACAGCATAACTAAAATGTTTCAACTTTCTTTTTTTCAATTTTTGAAGCATTGAATTGATCACATATTTTTTTATTTCGGGGTTTTGCAAACGGGCATTGACTGAGTCCTGGTTACCGGCAAGAATTTCATCCGGAATTAATGTACTGATGGTCGTGCTGCTCGCAGTATATGGATATTGATCGATGGTTACTTCAATCCCTTCCTTTCGTGCTGCTTCGATCATGGGCACAGTTTCTTTGCTTCTTCCCCAATTTTGCTGGCCGCTTAATTTGAAATGAGAGATCTCAACCGGGATCTTTGCTTCTCTTCCAATCGTTAGCGCTTCATTAATTGCTTCCGTTACACTATCACCTTCATCACGCATGTGCGTGGTGTAAACTCCATTATATTTTGATGCGATTTTTGCCAGCTCAATGATTTCAGGTGTTTTTGTATAAGTACCCGGGATATAGATAAGGCCTGTTGAAAATCCCACAGCTCCGTCACGCATAGCTTTATCAACGATATTCTTCATTTGCTCCATTTCTTGCGGAGTGGCATCGCGATTTACTCTTCCCATAACTTTTTCCCTGACATCATTATGACCGATAAGAGTAGCCACATTAATAGAAAGCTTTAACGAATCGATAAATTGCAAATATTTGCCGATGTCGGTATTGGATGTGCCGCAGTTACCCGTAATGCAGGTTGTTACTCCATCCATGATAAAATTTGTAGCATTCGGATCTTTCGTTTCATCGCCCTCCAAATGAGTATGCACGTCAATAAAACCGGGTGCAATAATTAATCCTGCGGCATCAATGATCTTTTTTGCAGAAAGATTTACATCTCGTCCTATCTTCAGGATCTTTCCGTTCCTGATCGCTATATTTCCATAATACCAGTTATTACCTGTGCCATCAATGATCTTTCCATTCTTAATAAGAATATCGCAGTCCCGATTTCTATCGGGATCATTTTGAGAAAACACCGTAATGGGAAAAAATAAAAAAAAGATAAGCCGCTTCATGCCTCAAGTTATCAAAAGAAGTGAAAGCAACTTGCTAATCGGGAAAATATTAGAGCATATTGATGGTTAGCCGGCTTAATCTATCACTTCGTAAATCATGGCCGGATTCGATTTATTCTTCAGGCTGACTTCACCCACTTTGCGACAATTAAATGATTCTTTGACCAACTCATAGGAAGATTCACTGATGACGATCTGCCCTTCTTCGGCGGCTGTTTGTAGTCGTTGCGCTATATTTACTGCATCACCGATCACTGTATAATCGAGCCTGCGAAGATTAGCTGAGCCGATATTTCCGGAGATCATTTCACCGCTGTTGATCCCGATAGAAACTCTTGGTTTAAAATTAATATTACCCAAAACTTCCGGCAGCTTATCGATCTTGCGTCTTACCGCGAGGGAGGCATCAATAGCCCTGTCAAGATGATATTCACCGCGGAAAACAGCCATCACCGCATCGCCAATAAACTTATCGACAAATCCACCCTGCGCGATGATCTCTTTTACCATTACATCAAAATAGTTGTTCAATAATTTAACGACCCTGTCAGGCTTCTCGTTTTCACTGATAGTTGTAAAACTGCAAATATCAATAAAGGCGACAGTTGCTTCAATCGTGTCATTTTCCATCAGGGAGGATTCAAATTCACGACTGCCCATAAAATTCAATACCGTTTCATCCACATACATTTTAAGAATGTTATTTTCCTTTATGGCTTGCATAGTTTCCCGCATTTGTCGCACATGTTTCAGTGTTTTCTCCATCGTTAATTCGAGGTCTTCGAAATTTACAGGCTTTGTGATAAAATCGAAGGCTCCCCGGTTCATTGCGGTACGAATATTTTCCATATCTCCATAAGCAGAAACAATAACGGCTTTTATCAAAGAATTCTGCTCACTTATTCTGGAAAGCAGGGTCAGTCCATCCATTTCCGGCATATTAATATCACTAAGCACAACGTCCACATCATGATGCTGATCGAGCTGTTCCAATGCTTTTACTCCATTTATGGCAAACAAAAATTCATATTGATGTTCACGTATCTTCTGACGGAATTTTTGTTTGATAAGTACTTCGAGATCTGCTTCGTCGTCTACGACAAGAATTTTTGCCATTAGTGGATCGCTTTTAATTTTTCTTTCAATGTTGAAAAATCAAGTGGCTTGGTTAAAAAATCATCTGCACCCAGGCGCATGGCGGTACTATAATTGTCCGCATCGCCGTAAGCCGTGATCATCATGACTACAGGTGGTGGCTCATGATGTTTCTCTTTTATTTTTCTGAGCAGCTCAAGTCCACTCATGCCGGGCATATTGATGTCTGAAAGAATCAATACCGCTTCATGGTCATGACCATTCAAATAGCCAAGAGCTTCTTCACCTGAAAATGCAAAAACAAATTTCATTTCTTCGTTTTTGATCTCACGCCTGAATCGTTGCTCAAATAAAACCTGGATATCTCTTTCGTCATCAACTACTAAAATTTTCATACAATGAATATAAATTTTATAATGGTAAAAGAATGGTGAATTCAGCATATTCTCTCTCTTTAGTATCCACTTTCAACTCACCTCCATGTCCTTTGATAATATCATAACTCAAACTCAATCCTAATCCTGTCCCTTCCCCGGTAGGTTTTGTCGTAAAGAAAGGCTGAAAGATCTTGTCTAATACTTTTTGAGGAATACCATTGCCATTATCTCTAACTATTATTTCTGCCCCCAAACCCGCTAAAGGGGGGTTTACCTTTCTTGTACTGACTGTAACAGTTGGTTCATAATCATCTCCCGCAGTTTTCTTTTTTTCAGTAACTGCATAAAACGCATTTGTAATAAGATTGAGAATAACTCTTCCAATATCCTGCGGAACGATATTGATATTACCGATCGTTTCATCATAATCTGTTTTCATGCTTGCATTGAAAGATTTGTCCTTTGCTCTTAGGCCATGATAGGCCAATCTTAAATATTCATCCGCTAATGTATTGATATCAGTTGGTTCTTTTACACCGCTACTGCTGCGACTATGCTGCAGCATCCCTTTTACTATGGCATCAGCCCGCTTGCCATGAAAAACTATTTTTTCTTCATTGTCTTTAATATCATTTGATGTGGTGATTGCTTCATCAGTCTTTCCTGTTTTCAATTGTTCCTGCAGTTCATCAATCAGTTCTATATTTACTTCAGAAAAATTATTAACGAAGTTCAAAGGGTTTTGAATTTCATGTGCAACACCTGCGGTCAATTCTCCGAGTGAAGCCATTTTTTCTGATTGGATGAGTTGGGCTTGGGTTATTTCCAGTTCCCGCAAAGTTTGTTCTACCTTTTCTTTTTGTGTATTTATTTCTTGTTTTTGTCTTTGAAGTAGGGAATATGCTTTTTGTTTGTGCTTGTTATTACGGTAAAGGATAAATGCAATTACCAGAAAAATAATCAATGCCGCAAGTAGCGAATAGAGCTTTATTTTGTTTTGTAGTTGCTGTTGCTGTTGTAGTTGCTCCTGCTCAGTCAATCTTTCATTGAAAGAAATATTTTCAATTTCTCTTTCATTTTCCTGGTTAAAGAATTTATCTTTTAAAGCAATAATTAACTTTAAATATTTTACTGTACTGTCTGAATTATTTTCTGTCTCATATAAGTTAGATAAAATATTGTATGTATCTAAAATACCGACCTGATATGATGCTAATTTACCGACTGCCAAAGCTTTTTGAGCATAAAAAATACTTGAATCTTTTTCCCCCGTTTTAATAAAGGTCTTCGCCAGTCCATTATAAATCTCCAACAAATCTTTATTAATATTTTGATTTATTGCAAGAGGAATCGCAGAGTAGTAATACTGAAATGCAAAAGGAAAATTGTCTTTTTTTCTATAAATATTACCCAGAATTATGGGAATATAACTTCGTACATTTTTACCGTTAATGGCAATATCTAAGTTATAAGCTTTTTGGGTATATATAAGGGCAGAATCTAAATGATTAAATTTTTCATAGACAAGACCAAGATGCAGCAACCATTCTTTTAACGCCTCTTTATCATTCTCAGAAATATATTGTTTTTGCTTCCTGCAATAAAACAATGCATGATTAAAGTCACCCTGATCTTTGTAAACTTCTGCCAAGGAACTGTAACAAAAAGAAATCAAGGTAGTATCTTCAAGATTTTCAGACTTTTTCAGCGCTTTAAATAAGTAATCAATGGACTGAGCATAGTTTCCTGAATAAGATACGATCCAACCATAGACAATTAGAGAAAGAGCTTCTTCCCGTGGGATTTTTATTTTTTTTGCGAGCAATAAACTTTGTTGTGCGTATGATATTCCTGTGTCCAGATTTGTGTAAGTACTATGACGGATTATCGAATCAATAATTGATAACCGGATTGTATCATTTTTTTCAATTCGCAACAATTGTTTGAAGCTATCTGCTGTATTATTCTGTGCATTAACAGATTGTAAAACAAAAGGAAATAAAATTATAATAATAATTCCTCTCATCGGCTAAGTTTGCAATAGAAAGGTAAAGATTATATGAGCAAACGAATAATAAACTAAACTCTTTTGCCCTCTTTACATTCTACTTTTATCTTATCATTATGTACTTTAATTATATCAAAACTTAAAGACACCTTAATAGAATTCTTGCTTTGTCGTTTTGCAAATAGTGAAGACTATCTGAAATATCATTGAAAACTTTCCAACGCATCCCGCCGTTTATTCACTTATGTTGTCTGAACAACCATTCTATCATCAATGCATCACTGTATGCTCCCAGCCAGGAGAAATGTCCTACTGCCGGGTATTCTGTAAATCCCGGGTGCGCACCGGCCTTCGTTAGTGCCTCAAACATTTGTAAAGAATAAACAGGATTCACGGCCGGATCTTCTGCACCATGAAAGATCCAGATGGGTATATGCGCAATCGAGGCGGCTCTTGATGTATCGCCGGCTCCGCAAACCGGAACAGCTGCTGCAAACAAATTTGGATATCTTTCAATTGCATCATAGGTTCCGTATCCACCCATGGAAAGACCCGTTATGTAAATGCGGTTTGTATCTACGGGCATTGTTTTTATCAACTGGTGAATCAGCCCGATCAAAAGTTCCATTGGTTTGGTTGCTGTCGCTTGTAGCTTCATATCAGTGCGTGAAAAATTGGACCAGTTCATTTTTTCCGGGCATTGCGGAGCAACAACCAATGCAGGATGCAGCATCATATTCTGATCGGTTGCAAAATTCATTACACCCCATTTTAATTGCGCTTCATTATCATTGCCACGTTCACCTGAGCCGTGTAAAAAAACTACCAGAGGATATTTTCTAAACGTATCTGCATCGGGAAACAGCAGGCGGTAATTTAATGTGTCGCCTTTTTCTATGTATTTATTAAAACTAAAACGCGACGATTGAGAAAATGCAAACTGTGCATTTGCAAAAAAAAGAACAGTTAAAGAGCAAGCGGCTAATTTTAAATCTTTCATTTTATTATTTTTATTAAACAAATGGAATTTCAATAATAAATGTAGCTCCTTCTCCTTCTTTATTTTCAACTTTCAGGTTTCCACCATGCCCTTTAGTAATTATATCATAAGCCAATGACAATCCCAAACCAGTTCCCTGCCCGGTCGGTTTAGTAGTAAAGAAGGGTTGAAAGATCTTATCTAAAACTTTTTGCGGAATGCCGTTGCCATTATCTTTCACACTTATCACGACCTCACCCCGGCCCTCTCCAAAGGAGAGGGAGCGTTTTGTGCTCACTGTAACAGTTGGCTCGTAGTCTTTACCTGCTGTTCTCTTTTTTTCGGTTACTGCATAAAAAGCATTATTAATCAAATTCAAAATAACACGGCCAATGTCCTGGGGAACTACATTTATCTTTTCAATGGTTGGATCGAAATCAGTTTTAAAATTTGCATTGAATGATTTATCCTTGGCACGAAGACCATGATAGGCTAAGCGTAAATATTCATCTGCCAGGGCGTTGATGTCTGTTAATTCTTTTTTTCCGCTGCTGCTTCTTGAATGCTGTAACATGCCCTTTACAATGGCTTCAGCCCGTTTACCATGAGATAGTACTTTTTCCAGGTTTTGCTTTACATCATCCGCAATGGCGATGGCTTCATTATTATTATTTTTTTCCAATTCTGTTTTCATTTCATCAAGCAGTTCATTGCTGACCTCTGAAAAATTATTGACAAAGTTCAAAGGATTTTGTATTTCATGAGCAATGCCGGCGGTGAGTTCACCAAGCGAGGCCATCTTTTCGGTTTGAATAAGTTGCTTTTGGGTTGTCTTTAAATCCTGTAAAGATTCTTTTAATTCAGCAGTTCTTTCTTCAACTGTTTTTTCAAGCTCAACCTTTTGTTGTTCTATTAACTGGCCGCGTTCCATTTCTGTTTCTTTGGCAAGCCTTTCCTTTTCCAAAGCCTCATTGGCCAGGTCCTTCCTCAATTTTTCATACTGCTGAAATAAAATCCATGAAAACAATATGACAAACCACGTAAGACAAATTGTTTCTAAAAAATCGATCGAATTAATTAACCGAACCACCAGTGATGGAATCTTTACATTATAAAATTTATTCAGAGTTGGATATAATTGAATAATAATGCCGCCAATGCCCCAGAGAAGAAATATAGGGAGTGCGGCTATAAATTTTAAATTCATTGATCTGTCCCGGTTGCGAATGAATAACAATAAGGTTATCAACAGGAGGGTCATATATATGCTGGGCATAAATTGCCACACAGCCTGGATAACCCTGTAATGCTTCAAAGAAAGAGTAGTTGTGGGCAGTATATCACTCATTATAAATAAAAGCACCATTACAAAGCTGGAGACAAACAAAAATTTATCCCACCGGGGATAATGCCGGAATGTTTTTAAAAAATAACGGAAGAAGTGTAACAGGAAAAAAAAGAATAGAATAAGAAAAAAGTTCCAGGGAACCAGGAAAGCACCCGGGTGTTCCCGGAAAAAAAGGTTAGTAATTTGATCACCAAAAAATTGCAATGAAAAGAAAAGAAGAAAAAGGGAGAATAATAAATACTCTTTTTCCCTGGCAACTTTATAAATCATGAAATTGAAAAAAATGGCAATAAATAAAATACCAAACAGAACTGACCGGAGCGTGTTAGAAAAATAATTGGATTCTTCATTTATATAATTCTGTTCAATTATTTTATCTGTAAAACCAACCCGGTGATCCAGGTTTTCAGGCCGGTCATACAAATAAATAATTTTATTTCGTTCATAGATCACTAATTCCTCTGCAGGTTTTATTACCAGTAGAAAATGCGTGATGCCTTTTAATCCATCCCGTTTACTCCATGGCACCAGGCTTCCTGTTGTTTGATGATTCCATGTTCCATTTGAACGGAGTATATACAAGTCAGCATAAGAAGCAGATTCCGGGATAGCTATCTTTACATCATGCCCCATGCTGTTTTTTAAACTATAGCGAAACCAAAAAGTATTTATCGAATAATCAATTCCATTTGTCCTGGTATTATCCGCATGAAATTTATCAGCAAGGGAAACCTTACTTACATCTTCGAGTGTTAATTCTCCGGTTCGGTCTTCAAGCATTTGCCAATGAGCACTATCAAGAATTTGATATAAACCCGTATCAGTTTTTATTTCATAAACAGGCAGTAAATTATTTTGCGCAATTATTTTTGTAAAGGAAAGCAACCATAACAGCGATAAAGCAAATATTTTTTTCATCACGTTTTGGTTAAAGGCAATTCAATTATAAAATCACTTCCTTCACCTTCCTTTGTTTCCACTTTCAACTCTCCTCCATGTGCTTTTACAATATCATAACTCAGCGATAAACCTAATCCGGTGCCCTGACCCGTTGGCTTAGTAGTAAAGAAGGGTTGAAATATTTTATCCAATACTTTTCTAGGAATACCAGGACCATTATCCTTTACGCTGATCAAGACCTCACCCCGGCCCTCTCCAAAGGAGAGGGAGCGATTTGTGCTGACTGTAACTATTGGTTCGTAATTATCAGGTCGTAATTTGTTTTTCTCAGTTACTGCATAAAATGCATTGGTAATTAAATTCAATATTACTCTACCAATGTCCTGCGGTATGATATTGATGTTGCCAATTGACTCATCATAGTCGGTTTTCATAGTTGCATTGAAAGATTTATCCTTTGCCCTCAATCCATGATACGCCAATCTTACATATTCATCAACCAAGGCATTTATATCTGTAGGTTCTTTTTGTCCGCTGCTGGTTCTTGAATGTTGTAACATTCCTTTTACAATAGCATCAGCTCGTTTGCCGTGTTGATTTATTTTTTCTTCATTCTCTTTTATATTATCCGCTATTTCGATTGCCTGTTGCCCATTGCCTGTTGCCAATTCCGTTTTAAGTTCATCTATTAATTCAGAATTTACTTCCGAAAAATTATTGACGAAGTTTAATGGGTTTTGTATTTCATGCGCTATGCCTGCAGTGAGTTCCCCCAGCGAAGCCATTTTTTCTGATTGAATGAGCTGGGATTGGGTAGATTTTAAATTTGTAAGGGTGTCTTCTAAAACTTTATTTGCTTTTTGTTTCTGACGGTTATTACGATAAAGGATGGAAGCAATCAGAAGAAGTATTCCCAGCCCGGCAAATAAAGCATACTGTTTTAGTTTGTTTTGATAATTAATCTTAGCATCCTCAATTTCTTTCTGATGTTCTTCCTCCTGCGTAACCAATATCTGGATGGCCTGTATATTCCCTGCACCAAATAAACTGTCTTTGTAGGCATCAGCTATTTTAAGGTACCGAAGTGATTCTTTAGTATCTTTTTGTTCATATAATTCTGACAATAGAGCAGCTGCTTCCTGGATCGTTTTCTTTTGAGAAATTAATTGTGATTCCTCAAAACCTTTCCTGGCATAATAAATACCGGAATCGGGTTGATTTACATTTTTATAAAATGTTGCGATTTTATTATACGCCTCTGCTGAAGCCCTTCGTTCATTATTTTTAATAGAAATTTGAAGACCTTCTTGATAAAAATTCAATGCGTCAGTATGATTTCCTGATTTCATTTTTATGTTTCCCAGGGTTTCATAAGTCTGCGGTTCTTCACGGCCGGTCTTTCGAAAATCCTGGATGGCCAGTTGTTCATAATATATTGCCGAATCCAGTTGATTCATTTCTTCAAAAGCTACCGCTATGTCTTTCTTGGCATAAGCCAATGCTTCTATATTGCCATTAGCTTCGCAAATTGACTTTTGCTTTTGCAAATAACTTAATGCTTTAGGGTAGTCTTTTAATATAATGTAAGTTTCACCAATGGCATTCAGTGCAGCTTCGCATTTATTTTCTAACTGGTTTGTCTTCCCGATTTGTAATGCCTCAAATGCCATTTCAAGAGCCTTAGGTAAATTGCCCATTTGTTCCATAGTAATACTCATATATGATAAGGCCAGTATCTCACCTGTTGGATAATTAATTTGCCGGGCAGCTTTCAAAGCCTCCTGTCCATATAAAAGTGAAGAGTCAGTATTTCCCAAACGATACAATAAGCACAAATATGCCTGGGCCTTAATCCGGCTTGTATCATCTTTCGCAATTGCCAATTGATGTTTTAAATTATCAATAGCTTCTCCTGTTTGTGTATAAACTTTGCTCCATACAAGTAAAAGAAGAATAGTAAACGTGAATGTCTTTATCATTGATTTATTTAAATCGGCAATTGAATAGTAAACTCACTACCCTCACCTTCCTTCGTCTCCACTTTTATTTCCCCACCATGCGCTTTGATAATATCATAACTCAAACCCAAACCCGTTCCTTGTCCTGTGGGTTTAGTGGTAAAGAATGGTTGAAAGATTTCTAAGAAGCGCTTCATGAATCTATTTTAATTTCTTGTTTTGTTTTGATGGAGGTAAAAAATTTTCACCAGTAATTACTTCTCTTCCTGTTTTATTTTCCAAAGCAAGCCTTGCATCTTTTGCAATGCGGCCACCTTTCTTTCCTGCAGTTGCATTTTGTTTTAGTCCCTTTGCCTGTTCGGTTTCTGCAATTTGCCGGGTGGAAAGTTCAGCGAGAGCTGTGAATATTAGTTCTGCTTCACTCATGTGGTCACGAAGGTTTTGTGTGTTTAATCCTTTCAATTGTTTATGCTGCTCAACAGAAAGGCCAGCCCATTCGGTATGAATAATGTTGGTAAGAAAAGCAAACTCATCATTTTTTTGTACGCCGCTTTCTTTCCAATAATCGGTTAATTTATTCCGGGTTTCTTGTCCCGTCATTCTTTGTTGAATCCACTTTTCGCTGCGGCCAAGTTTCTGCCAGTTTTCTCTTGCCCTATCCAGGCTTTGTTCGGGGTTGGCTATTTCCTGCATACGTTCGCAGCCCACTTTGGCCAACCATTGTTTAAATGGTTCCGCTTTTGGAGATGGAATGGACTGAATGATACGTAGAAGCACCTGTGTTTCCGCTACATCGGTTTCTCTCATTTTGCCATCAGAAGCTTTCATTTTCAACTGTCGACAAACTGTCGACAGTTCAAGCCCGTCTTCTGTTTTTACCCTGGTTTTCATTTTAAACCAATAGTCTCTCGGGTTAGAACTTTCAGTTAGAATTGAAATCACATCAATAACTGAGAAATACCATTTCTCTTCTTTTTCATCCCAATGTGTCCTTACTTTTTGCTGCTCAAACAGCTTCACTTCATTTTTCATTTGCTCATGTATTTATTGGTAATACAATTATAAAGTCCGAACCTTCTCCTTCCTTACTCTCCACTTTTATCTTCCCTCCATGCGCTTTTACAATATCATAACTCAAGCTCAAACCTAAGCCTGTTCCTTGTCCTGTTGGCTTAGTAGTAAAGAAAGGTTGAAAGATTTTATCCAATACTTTTTGAGGAATGCCGTTGCCGTTATCCTTTACTCTTATCTCAACCCGATAGCTAGCAGATTTGTCATTTATCTTTTTTGTACTTACTAAAACTGTGGGTTCGTAGCCAGATCCTGCAGTTTTCTTTTTTTCATTAACTGCATAAAAGGCATTCGTCAACAAATTCAATATTACCCTTCCAATGTCCTGAGGAATGATATTCACGTTGCCAACCATTTCATCAAAATCGGTTCTAGTGACAGCATTGAAGGAATTATCCTTTGCCCGGAGACCATGATAAGCTAATCTTAAATATTCATCTGCTAAAGCATTAATATCTGTAGGCTCTTTTACACCACTGTTGCTACGACTGTGTTGCAGCATTCCTTTTACAATGGCATCCGCACGCTTGCCATGATGATTTATTTTTTCTTCATTCTCTTTTATATCATTTGAAATTTCTTTTGCATCAGTATAATTTCCTTTGTCTATTTCTTGCTGCATTTCATCAATCAATTCTTTATTTACTTCTGAAAAATTATTCACGAAGTTTAACGGGTTTTGTATTTCATGTGCAATGCCTGCAGTGAGTTCACCAAGCGAAGCCATTTTTTCTGATTGTACCAATTGTGTTTGTGCCTGTTTGAGATCCACCAAAGTTTTTTCTACCTGTTGCTTGGCCGCTTCCAGTTTATTGAAATCTTCATAGCGGGCATAGGCCGTAGAGAATGCATCTGCGACCGACTGGATCAATTTTATTTCATCTTCACTTAATTGAGATGTATTGCCAACATACAACATGCCTTGTAAGAAAGGAAGAAAATGTAAATGAAAACCACCTTTCGGAATTGTTTTCAAATATTGTTGCGGTGAGTTCAGTGCTCCCTGTTTTACAAGGGTGTTCGCAAATTCAGTAAACGCTTTTTCATCCCAATGATCTATATAATTCTTTTTATTCTGCCAGTGACTTAATACCTGTCCAATATTTCCCGGCGAATCGTAAGGGATATGAAAGGCAGCGATCGCCTTCCCTTCCGGGGTTGAAAGAAAACTATGAATGAGTTTTTGCGATTCATCCATGATAAAAACACCGCAGCGTATAAATGGAACACCTAGTATGGTCAGTTCATTCCATATCAATGGAGTGATCTTATCCAGGTCAGCAATGGTGCGCATGGATGCAATATCAGCACGAATGCGGTCGAGAGACGATTGCTTTATTGCCTCCTTTGCATTAGCTTCTGCCAACTGCAAATCACGGAAACGCGTATAAGCCAATGAAAAAACAGCGGTAGCCCGTTTCAGTAATTCCCAGCTTTCTGCGGATATATCGCCGGGTGAGGCTGCACCCATATAACCATTGGAGAATTTTAATAAATGATAAGTCCGTTCAGGAATCACATCGCCATAATATCCCTGGAACACTTTGGAATGCTGAGCACAGTAGTTGATCCACTCCTTCCTGTTTTCGCCCTGCATTAAAATAGAAGTTTGTTTTTGATCCGAAGTATAAAACTTTAGCATTTCCCTGCCTACCCATGTATCATTTAAATGGATGGTCATATGGTCTGTTACCAGTTTTCTATTTTGCTCACGAATGTCCTGGATGGCGTACCAGCATTCTGTTGTTCCTAAAACTTCATCATTAATATAGATGGAGCTGGTTTCTAATTCTTCTACTCCCAGCAAACCCATTTCTCTGCGCAGCAATTGTGCTACTTCAACCAGTTCTCCCGGTTTCTGCATGGCCATTGCTCTTGCTCTTACTTTTTCCATCGCCGCTTCGATCTTTGCTTCTCTTGCCTGCGCTTCGGCTTTTTGTAAATCGAGGAAGCGGGTATAGGCATGTTCAAATTCAATAGCAAAGCGACCGAGAATTTTCTTTTCTTCTTCCGGCAATTCGTTTTTAATCATTACTCCAAAGCACCCAAATTTCATGAAGGCCTCCACGTAGTACAGTCCATCGGAAAAATATTCCGGTTTCAGTTGTTCTACTCCGGCAATCAACTCCTGCCATGCCGCAAAATAACTTTCAACTCCGGCCGGTGGCACATGATAAGAAACTATGGGTTCATCGCTTTTCCAATCAACAAGGCATTGTGCCGTTGCAGGCTCATTTCTGTCGAGCGGGTAATTAATGGCCTTACTCTTAAAAACTGTTGAACTGTTTTTAACCAACTGTCTGCCTGGAGGATTCTCAGCCCAGGTTGCCCAAAAAATGTGTCTGTCTTTGGTTTCATCCGGCAACCATAAAAATGAAAATGCTGAATGAATACCAAGCAAAAGAACCTGTTCATGAAAAACGCGTAAGGTATCATCAAGCTCTTTTGAATGCTGCATGAGCATACTTTGTGTACGGGTACGTTCTAATGCTGCTTCAATCTTTGCCTCTCTTGCCTGCGCTTCCGCTTTTTTCAAATCCTGGTATCGGCGGAATGTCAATGAAAATACGGCTGTAAATTTTTTTAGTATTTTTTGGTTTTCTTCATGATGCGGTTGCAGTGAAAAAGTAAAGACAGCGCCTTCTTCAAAAAAACTTGCATAAAAAAAGTGTTCCGGTAATTCATCTTTTAAATAAGGTGCAGAGTAATTATGTGAATTGGCTAATGCTTTATAATAAGCCCGCAAATCATTCCCTTTTAAGTGGTATGAAAAATTTTCTTTCTTATCCTGCCATGCATTGAACAGGCCAACCCATAATGGATGATCATTAAAATTAATACTGCCTGCTCCTTTCATTTCTTTTCCCTCATTAGTAGTGGTAGCGGCCCATACCTCTGCAGTTTTATCAGGGTGAATGATGGTGATACCGCAGCGCATGGTTTCAACACCTAATAAAGAAATTTCATTAAACACAACGGCTGTTGCCGAACCAACATCTTCACTTGATTGCATAGCCATCGCCCTGTAACGAACTCTTTCCAATGATGCTTCAATCTGTGCTTCTCTTGCCTGCGCTTCGGCTTGTTTTAAATCATTGAAACGCGTATAGGTTAAGTCAAAAACTTTAGCGAAACGAAGCAATATGTCAAAATGCTCATCAGAGAGCGGTTCAAGACTGGCTAATGTTAAATTGCCGAAATTATTAAACGATGCATTGAGATACACTTTATCAGGCGCTCTCATGCCGGTAATGACAAAACCAGGAAGCTGTGATAACTCTGTTTCTGAAAATAAAAAATCATCCAATTCGATCTTAGCTTTTCCTTCCAGTTCATACGTTAACTTCAGGTTTCTTTCCTGCCATCCTTTCAAATAAGCATTGAAATAGGGAAGATCATGATGCTTCACGAGAAAAGTCATCGGTTGTGAGGGCGCTTCAGAATTTGCTATCCACCACCTCGCCGCATAGGTTGCAGGTTCATAGATCATGATCACACTGCGGGTAAGTATCAGATCGAGTTTGGTTAATTCAGTAAATACAGTTCCGACCAATGCATTTAATTCTTCCGAATTCTGCATGGCCATGGCCCGCGAGCGAACTTTTTCCAATGCTGTTTCAATCTTTGCTTCCCTTGTCTGCGCTTCGGCTTGTTTTAGATCCAGGAAACGAGTATAGGTAAGGTCAAACACACCAGCAAATCTTTCTAATAGCTGGACAGTTTCTTTTGGCAATGGTTCAAGAGTGGAAATAGAAATAAGTCCTTTTGAAAAAAAACCAACACTTACAAACCGGCGGGCATCTGAATAATCATTAAGATCGACATTACCACTTATAGAATTCCTGTAAGCAACCCAACCCATGAGCTCTTTCCCTGAGAGGTCAATCACTATTGAGTTTTTCTTTTCTTTCCAGGCCTTAAATATTTTTTGCATCAGGGTAGGTTCATCTATCTCAGCATTAAAAGCCCGGTTGATTTGTGAACCACTACCGTCCCAACCTGTAAGCCTGAATTCAATAGATCTTTCCTTTTCATTAATAATACCTATAGTGATCTGAATTGGAAGCTCGCCCAACTCTTTGAATTGTTGAAAAAGAACATAAGCAGTTTCTGACAGCTCATCACTTTTTTGCATGGCCATCGTTCTTGCACGGACTCTTTCCAATGCCAATTGAATTTGTGATTCTCTGGTTTGCGCTTCGGCTTTTTGCAAATCGAGGAAACGGGTATAGGTTTGTTGGAATACCTTTCCAAAGCGCATAAGCGTGGCATTCTCTTCATCTGAATAAGGAATACCCGAAAAATTCTCGATGTACAGCCCAACATTCTCTAACAATACAGTTGATATGGCAAGGCCAGGGCAGCTAAAATAATATTCCAATGCTTCCTCCGGCACGCCAGGGATTAACTTAAAAAGATCCTGATAAAACCTGTTTTTTTCTTCAAAAGAAAGATGGTTGGCAAAGAAATCCCTTTCTTTTTCTTTTGTTTCATTAAAACTATTCCAATGTGCACAATCAAAATAAGGAATTGTTACCTGGAAGGGAACCGCATGCTTGTCAGCTAACCAAATATGCATGTCATCCCTTTCTTTGTAATCCATTATAAACCCGGTATGTTCAACCTGGATATTTAAGTGAACGAATTGTTCGTATACAACCTGAATTACCTCTTTGAGCTCATCGCTTTTTTGCATGCCCATCGAACGGCTTCTCACTCTTTCCAATGCCGCTTCTATCTGTGATTCTTTTGCCTGTGCTTCTGCTTTTTGAAGATCAAGAAAACGGGTATAGGTTTGCTCAAACACTTTACCAAAACGTTTGAAAATATCCCATGCTTCCGGGTATGACTCATACGTAATAAGCATTAGGTAGCCCTGCGGGAAAAAGACACAATGGGTTATTTGAAATGTTGGTATTGGAAATCCGGAATCTTCAATATCTCCAAAGGTCTTTTTCCATTCGGGAATACTAAACATGTATTTGTAAGTCTGTTCGAGTTCTTTACCCCCGGATTCCATCACAAAAAAACGATCAGCGTTATGCCTGGCATCATATATATTTTTGAAGTAAGGGTCTTCTGTATGTGGTAACCTTAACGGAGCCAGAAAACCTCCATCCGGCCTGCTCATCCACGTTGTAGTTGAGATGTCGTCAGCATTCCAGATTTGGAAACCACTTGACCAGGCTTTTATACCTAAATCACCTATCTGCTTAAATAATAATGATGCAACATCACCAAGCTCATCACTTTTTTGCATGGCCATCGTTCTTGCACGAACTCTTTCCATGGCAAGTTGAATCTGCGCTTCTCTTGCCTGTGCTTCCGCTTTTTGGAGATCAAGAAAGCGGGTATAGGTTTGATCAAAAACTGCGGCAAATCTTTTGAATACATCATGAAATTCAGGACAGGGTTCCAGTGTAATAAACAGCAAATTGCCGTGTGAAAAATTAGCGACGTGATGTGTTTGAGTTTTCGGTAAATCAAAACCCATCGCAGCCGCATAGTCGAACCACGCCTTAAAGGCCGGAATAGTATTGAGATAACGATAGTGCTCCTGCATTCTTGCGCCACGTAACTCCAATACAAAAAATGGTTCTCCTTTTTGCCTAGATTCATCGTAACGAATAAAATTGGCATCTTCGGTCAACGGTATATGCAAAACCGCATTAAAATCACTCCCGTCCTGTGTACTCATCCAGGAAGTGAATTCCTTTTCATCTTTTTCCCAAATATTATATCCGCAGCTGTACGCAGGTACTCCTAATGATTTTACTTGTTTAAACAATAATGCTGCAGCTTCTGCCAGCTCATTACTATGCTGCATAGCCATTGTTCTTGCACGAACTCTTTCAAGGGCCAATTGAATTTGTGATTCCCTTGCCTGCGCTTCGGCTTTTTGCAAGTCCAGAAAACGGGTATAAGATTGTTCAAAAACACGGGAGAACCGTTTCAATATATCATTTTCATTTTCCGAGAGTGGCTTCCCTGATAAATTAACAATGGCAAGGGCTGAGTTTTTGGTATATGCAATGGACAATGCATAATGTTCGTTTTCTAAAATCCATTTCTTTGTAGAATCGGGCAAAAGCTTATAATCAGAATGTTCAAAAAAATATCTAAAATAACTGTTCTTCACTTCAGGAGCATAAACCTTATAAAAGAAATCAGCTCCCTTTTCTTTGGCTTCTAACAGATCATTGAAAATAGGATGATCAAAGTAAGGTGTCCTGAAATAAGAGGAAGATTCATGTTCATGCGAAGCGACCCATTGTATAAGATCTTTTGATCCTTCTTCAAAAATGATCATGCTGGCAGAGCGGTCTTTCATAGATACATCTAATTCCCGCAACTTCTCATTTACCACTGTAACTACTTGCTCCAGTTCATCACTTTTATGCATAGCTAATGAACGGGAACGTACTTTTTCCAATGCAGCTTCAATCTGTGCTTCCCTTGCCTGCGCTTCCGCTTTTTCAATATCCAAATACCTGCGATAGGACAATTCAAACACTTTGATAAAGCGTTTGAATAAATTAATCTCTTCTTCATTTAAAGGAGCATAGGTGGATATGCCCAATGCAACCGGTCCCAGCGAGAACCAATAATAATTCAATGAGGATGCCACTTCAAGATGTTCATCTGCAAACTGGTTTGTCGTTTTTTGAAATTCATACCAGTCTTTTAGTTCTTTTCCCTTCAGGCTGCGATTAAAAAATTTACCGGGTCCGCCCAGCATCTGGCCGGCAAATTCTGCAGTCATCGGGTGATTGATATATTCTACTTCCGTTACAAGCGGTTTTTTATGGAACGTATAATATTCAAAATTGAAATAAGTGCCTTTGCCCTCATAGAAAATAGCCGTTTGAATATTCCGTATCTCTTTTACATTAAGCAATTCAAGCTGGTCGGAAATGATGTGACAGATATCCACCATATCTTCGGGTTGTTTCATCGCCATGGCTGCCGTACGCACTCTTTCTAATGCAGATTCAATCTCCAATTCCCGGTTTTGTTCTTCAACTGCTTTTCTTTTTTGTTCCAGTTCTTCAATGGTTTCTTCGAGTAAAATGGCAGTAGTCCGTTTTACTTTTTCGGTACGATCGAGTTTGAATTCAGTAATGTTCCATTGTTTATCAGCATCGGTAAGCGTTTTGAGTATTGATTGTTTATCCTGCTCTGATAGTTGGTTGTTTTGCTGAAGAAGATCTTGTATCGTTTTAAGATATTGATTCATTTATTTTTTTTAATACTATATAACAAATGCCAAAGTTTTTTCTGTTTCTGGATATTGTAAAGCTTATACATACCAGCCAATTGTTCATTACGATTGATCTTTGATTTATTCATGCAGGCAGATAACAAAAATGAAATGAGGAATATTTTCATGACTTGTTGAAAGATCGTAGCAATAAAAAGGTTAGTGAATGGTGGCTGCTTCATTGTTGGTTGTTATATTGTTACGAAGAATTTTTCTCTATTGATTCATCAGTTATAAAATATCGGCCGGAATTATTTTCCATTCCTTGTTCGCTGATCAATTATTTTTTAGCCTTAATGAGGGTATGAATACCGGAATCGTTAGGATAGAAGGGCTTATTGTATTGAAAAAATATCTGCATTACAATTTATCTAATTATTCCGGCTGTAATGAATTTTTTTTGCAATAGTATCTTCCTTTCCATGGCGTTGGATGAATTTTAAAGATACCCGGATGAACGGGTTTTAACGCCAAAATAATTTTATGACTATACATTTTTGACTTTTATAACTTATATGACAGCATAGCAACTCCCACTCAAAGGCATGGATAAAGCATGGATAGTGTATGAAATCGCGAGGCATCGACGGAGCTGAAATTTTTTACCGGATCATTTGGTATTATCAATCAGTTTTTGCAAGTAGGATGATTTTGCCATCTCCTTTTTTTCTTTACAAAACCGGGTGAAGTAATGATGATTTTGAAGAAAAGATATCTGGATCTTATTCCATTTTTCTATTGTCAGCGTGGGATCAAGATGCTGCCATTCCTTAAATAAATTTTCAGCTTTTGAAGCCGCATCAGGGGTTCCCAGATATTCCAGGTCAGCATCGGCCACTATTTCCTCCAATTTATTTTTTGGCGACTGCGGAATTTTTGTAGCCATGACCATTCCGAGAATTTTATTTACATCCTCTTTTGAATATCCAAATCCGGGCAAATACTCTTTTGCAAGCAGGCACCCTGCTTTTTCATGATCACTATAAGTTTTAATAAACCCTGTATCATGCCATAAAGCAGCGGCGATTATTAAATCTATTTGGTGTTCCGTACAGTTTTCCTCTTTAGCTATTTCAATGGCTTTATCAATCACATATAAAGTGTGTTCATAGGTGTGATAGTAATAAAAAGGCGGTATGTTGTTTTTCAACAATTCGATCACGAATGTTTTCATTGACCGGTCATTTTGCATGGGCCTTTAGTTTTAAAATTCCGCCTGCCGCCTCTTTTATGCTTTGCACATAAATAAATGCCTTGGGATCGATCTTTAATAAAGCATCCTGTATCTGTTTTATTTCAAGCCGGGTGATAATAGTAACAATGATCTGTGTTTCTGTTTTTATTTCAAAACTGCCGGGCAGGTATCCCCTTTCTCCTTTGTAAACGGTGATCCCTTTTCCCATTTCATTGACCAAAAAACTTTTTACTTCCTCCTGCTGGGATGAAACAATATTCATCGCAGTATACTCTTCAATACCATCTACCACGTAGTGGGTGGCCCGTGTGGCAGTGAAATAGGTGATGATACAATACATCGTAGTTTCAATACCAAACTGGAATGCAGCTACACAAAAAATGACAGTATTGATCAGCATAATGATCTCACTGTTTGAAAACCCTGTTTTCCGCCGCGTAAACACAGCCACTACCTCAGCGCCATCTATTACACCACCTCCTCTTATGACCAAACCCATACCCGACCCGATCAGTATGCCGCCGAAAATAGCAATAAGGAGCTTATCTTTTGTTATGGAATTGATATTGACGAAAATTAATCCTATTGAAAGAAGAGTTACTGCAATGGCAGTTTGAACGGCAAATGTTTTCCCTATTCTTTTATACCCCAGGTAAATGAATATAAGATTGATACTAATGACAAGAAAGCTGATATTAACGTGAAACATTGCATGTAACAGAATGGATATGCCGGTAACCCCTCCATCTATAAAGTGGTTAGGTATCATAAACCCCTTCATGGCCAGCACTGCTAAAGCCACACCGGTTATGATCAATAATATATTTCCAACATTAAGGACTCTTTTCCACTCAATGATATCAGTTCTGTGTTTTGTTGTCATTCGAAAACAGTCGGTTTTGATTACTAATGTAAGACTCTCATTTTATTTATTTGAAATAGCTTATTATTTTCTTCCATCTTTACCATTGCCGTTCTTTATTAGTGATACTTAGTAGAAATAATATTCCTGTTAATTTCAAAATAAAACTTAAATTGTCAGACTCAGATACTTTCTTAGTGAAATATCTATCAACGTATAATTTTAAATCAAAGCTATCAGTATGTCTTACGAAAAAAAATTCCTTGCATTAAAAGACCTGCCTCCGCAGCCTGCTGTTCCCAAAGGCGCTAATTTTATTCAATACAGAAGAACCGGGAAATTGCTTACACTATCAGGATATGGCCCTCTTAAGGGAGCCATCATTCCTCCGCAATATAAAGGCAAGTTGGGGAAAGATCTGACTACTAAACAGGGTTATAATGCTGCCAGGTTAACAGCAATAAATCTGCTATTAATTACCAGGTCGGCAATAAAATCCCTTGATAAGGTAGACTACATTCTGAATGTAGAGGGTTTTGTTAACTGTACTGATAGTTTCACAGATCAGCCATCTGTGATCAATGGATGTTCCGATCTGTTGGTAGAAATCTTTGGGAAGCAAGGTCATCATACCCGGTCTGCGATTGGAGTCAACACCCTTGCATTTGACATTTCAGTAGAAATCGGTATGTCATTAGTGATTAAATAAACTATTTACCTACTTTCGTAATCATTTAATAAAATGCAGGTAGAATTTATCGCTTATCTTAATTTAAATTCTCATTACCCCTTGGAAGTTCGGATATGAACCAGTCATATCCATCCGCTGATAACTTTAATCGCTACTCCCTATTTCAAGACTTAGATGTTTATCGGCAAGTGAGTATTTTATTCTGAATTTCTCATTTTGTGCAATTGTCATTTTATCTACCTATGATCAGTTTACGATAACAGGAACCGGTGTTATAGACATCTTCATCCGCACTCCACCGATAGCAAGCTGTAAAGATTGTGAGCATTTCAATAGTATGGTTTGATTGCTTTCTGAAAAGGAATTCTGTATTGTGAAACAAACACGACAACAATCAATTTAAAAAACTAATCATGGCCAAACCAAAAAAAAATCCAACTCCTCCTACAGTGGGAGATCTTATCATTCACTACCTGAAACTTGAAGGTGTCAAATATGTATTTGGTATTCCCGGAGGAGGTCTTATGAACCTGTTGGTTAACTTAAAAAACAGCAGGAGTAAGATTGATTATATCATCTGCCGGCAGGAAACCGGGGCCGCTTATATTGCTGACGGCTATTACCGCTCTACCGGTAAGATCGGAGTGGTAGCTGTAACATCCGGACCCGGTGCCACCAATGCGCTCACCGGTATCATGAATGCGCAGGCTGACGGATCGGCCGTGATGCTGATCAGTGGGGAGATTGATGAAAAGTTTTACGGAATGGGTTATTTGCAGGAGGGGATTGATACTTCACTTAATATTAATGACATATACGCTGCAGCTGCCGGTTATAGCAGCATGATTTCAAACAGTACAGATGCAGAGACGATTGTTAAACAGGCGTTCCGGGATGCCTTGTCTTTGCCAAGGCAGGCGGTTCATTTAAGCTTACCCCTTAACGTTACTACCGAACCACTTCCTGGTCCCATTATGTCTTCGAGCACAAGTGCATACCGAACGAATCCCAGGGGCGCAGCCATCGAAGAGGTGAAGAAAGCTATGGGCGCTTTACTTGCCTGCAAAAGGCCGTTGTTGTTTTTAGGGAATGGATGCCGGCATGTATTGCGGAACAGTCAGACCCATAAGAACCTGCTTCGCTTTGTGGAAGCATATAGTATTCCTGTTATGACTACTGCTGACGGCAAAGGAATTTTTCCGGAGTCGCATGAAATGTCTTTGCGAGTGTATGGTATAGCAGATTGTATGTGGCCTTATCAATACCTTACTTCAAAGACACCTGCTTATGATGGTATCATGATCATAGGTTCTGAACTGGGAGAGTTGTCTACCAATTGCTGGTTGCCAATTCTAAAACCACAAGGGAAAAATGCACCTTTCATCCAGGTTGACATCAATCAAAAAGTCATTGCGCGTTCTTTTGAAGTGACGCAGGGAGTAGTAGGTGAAGCCGGTGCCTTTATTAATGATCTCGCTCACTTAATACCATCGTTTCCGGCAAATAAAAAATGGGTGAGTGAAAGAAAAGCATTTATAGCCACCATCAAAAAACAATCTCCTTTCATCGATCCTGCTTCTTATAATTCCAATAATAATCCTATTGAACCGGCAGCTATAATGAGAGTTTTACAGAACTCACTGCCTAAAAACAGTAAAATATTTATTGATTGCGCTAACTGTGTGGGTTGGTCCGTTCATTACCTTACTATTGACCCTCCTGCTTCAATATTCACATCACTTTCAATGGGGCCTATGGGTTTCGGTGTCGGTTCTGTAATAGGAGGTAAAATAGGTTGCCCGGATGACACCTGCATCTGCATTACCGGAGACGCTGCATTTATGATGCAGGGAAGTGAAGTTTCTACCGCCCGTCATCACAAAGTCGGCGCTATCTGGCTTGTATTGTTTGATAATAATCTGGGAATGGTGAGCCAGGGCATGGACCACTTTGCACCAGATCCAAAAAAACCAGGTATCTGGCAAGAGCTATACGAACTGGGTAACCCTGATTTGGAGATGTTCGCAAAAGGTCTTGGTGCTGATGCATACACGATCAACTCTCCAAAAGAACTGGAGAAGGTCATGCCCAAAGTGCTGGCCCGTGCCAATAAGGATAAAGTGCCACAAGTGATCATTGCCAATATCAATAGAAAACCCGTACCTCCTTATTATAATCCTATATACGGACCGCCTAAACCACCTGGTAAATAATTTAAACGAATAAGAAATGAGAACTTCTGATAAACATCCAAAAAAAATTAATTCACTCATTAAATAACGACGCAAAAAATAATTATGAAACAAGCTAATTCTGATTTCGATATCGTCATTGTTGGTGGCGGTATAGCAGGTATTTACACAGCATGGCGATTGATTATGGTCGACAAAGATGATCCATCCAAATTGAAAAAATGGAAAAAGAAAAGCAAGTTGCGCATTGCTGTGTATGAAGGAAGTGACCGTATCGGTGGTCGCTTACTTTCCGCAACTCCTCCAAATTTTAATTCGGTCATGAATTGCGAACTGGGAGGAATGCGTTTTGTTTCTACGCAGAAATACATTTCGTCGCTTATCATTAATAAATTGAAAATTGTTCATCCGTTGCAAGTGGTGGGAGAACCGATCAATATAATTTACATGAGACGAAAATTATTACGCAGTTACCAGTTGTGTGATCCGGATGCGCTGCCTTACAACCTTACAGAGGAGGAAAAGCTGGCTTTAAAAAGCGGTGGAACAACAGCCGACAATTTTCTGGGTTGGGCGGTGTTAAAACTTATACCCGGTGTAGCCGGCCTGGCAGGCGAACAACTTAAACAATATTTGCACACGGTAATAATTGATGGCATACCGCTTTATCAGCATGGTTTCTGGGATTTGGTTTCAAAGGTACTCAGTAATGAAGCGTACAGGATAGCAATAAAAGCAGTAGGGTATGATGTGCTGGGTTCCAATACAAACGCTGTCAATTGCATCTCTGAATATTTCGATTTTACTCCTACTGCTCAATTCTATCTGATAGACGGCAGTTATGATGTGGTGCCATGGACTTTGCAAAAGCAATTTGAAGAAGCAGGCGGGAAAGTAATTACCAGGAAATGGTTGGAGAATTTTGATGAAGTACAGTTGGAGGATAAATCCAAAGGAGTTGAAATGAATTTTTACAAACAAAGCAAATCCGTAAATGCTGCTGCTTTGATCCTGGCTATGCCACTCCGCTCCCTCGAATTGCTTGATCAAACAGGGCCGGTGATGGATCCGAAACGAGCCCCGGAATTTCGTTGGATGATGAATGCCGTCTCACCTATTGGTCTCTTCAAAATGGTTTTAGTGTATGACAAGCCCTGGTGGGAGAAACAGGCCTATGTTACCAAGGGTCGCTCCTTAACCGATTTACCTGTGCGACAACTCTATTATTGGGGAGTTGAAGTAGATCCTAAAACGGGCAGCCAGGGTAAAGCCGTACTGATGGCCTACAACGATGAAGAGAGCACCACTTTCTGGAGTGGTTTCAGAACAGCACCACTGGGACCTAACGATGATAAAGAAAGGAATGAGGTTGAACATCCGCGACATCTTCTGCCTTTTAAAAATGCTGTAATGTTTTCCCGAAAAAACAAAGCAGTTAACAAAGTTGCTTCAATTGCCAAAGATCCATGGCTAGCACTGAAAAGAAGGAACTGGGATCATCACCCGGCACCAAAGAGAATGGTAGAAGAAATGCATAAGCAAATTATGGAAATGCACGGAGTGACTGATGCGCCTGCACCTATTGATGCAGCTTTCAAAAATTGGGGTGATGATCCTTATGGTGCTGCCGTACATTTCTGGAACAGCGGTTACAAATCATGGGAAGTGATGCCGGCCATAACAAAGCCGGTAAAAGATTTTCCCTGTTTTATTTGTGGTGAAGCCTGGTCCGAAAATCAGACCTGGGCGGAAGGCTCATTGCAGACATCCGAAATAGTTTTACAGAAACACTTTGGATTATCTGAACCGGATTGGATACCTAAAACAACAAAATGATATGGCAACGTTACTACCACGCATCATTGGCACCGGATGGGCCGTGCCAAAAAAAATTCGTTTAAATGATGACCCCATCTTTGACTATCTGAAGGGTCGGTATCCCAACCAGGATCTTTTTAAAGGATATAAAGTTCGACACGTACTCGATGCGGGTGAAGACCTGATGACCATCATGGTTCCTGCGGCAAAAATGGCTTTGCAAAGAGCGAGGAAAAAACCGGAAGATATTGATCTTTTGATAGGGCTTGGCTCTATCAGTGATTATATCCAGCCCAATACGTTGTCGCAATTACATAAAGAACTTGGCCTTCCCCTGAGAACATGGGCAATACCGGTGGGAAATGATTATTCAAATTTTGCGTCCGGCCTGTTGATGGCAGACAGTCTTATCAGGACCAAAAGGGCGAAAAATATTTTGATTTGCCTTGGATGTAACTGGACAAGGAATGTGGATTATCACACACTTCAATCAATCAGTGCCGCAGACGGAGCGGGAGCAGCTGTGATGGCGATGAGTGCTGATAAATCAAAATGGCATGTAGCCGATCAATGTACGGTGATGGATACACAATATTACGGGTCAATGTACACTGATGGGATTTCACTGACAGCTAATCCGCCGATAAACGGATATAGCGATGTTTTTTCACCACATTTCTTCCAGATCACTCCCGAGGGCGGGGAAGGATTTCAAAAATTCGGAACAAAGATTTCATTGACCGCAGTAAAAAAATTGTTGAAGCAAAATAAGATCACTGCAGCGGATATTTCTTTTATGCCTCATCAAACCTCTTCTTTCCTGATTGACTATTGGTGCACTCATTTGTCACCAAAGCCAGTGCAGGTGTTATCCACTCTTGAAGAAATTGCCAATGTTACGGTAGCTACTCATGCACTGAACCTTGCATGG
>Ga0207106_1005_pt3 | contig 76559 bp, 79 predicted proteins | sample Alteio_BWMinHeat_78_FD_153535 | JGI IMG/M metagenome (GOLD analysis project Ga0207106, IMG submission 153535) | Enriched cells from forest soil in Barre Woods Harvard Forest LTER site, Petersham, Massachusetts, United States -... | ecosystem: Environmental > Terrestrial > Soil > Temperate forest >...
ACAAGATATTCAAAAAACATCATGGGTGCAAATTCTTATCATTTTTGCTTTTATTGTGTATGTTGTATTAACAATATTTTTTTTTAATGGTCATTTTAGTGAAAATCCAAAGAACTTGTGGCAAATTATACATTCCAGGCTATCTAAATAAAATGACTGTTTTCATGATGAACCTTTAATTAATAAAAGCAGGCTTTGTGTACTCATCGTGGTACTTTGTGTACTTCGTGTCCTTATTTTTGGTCACACCGAACAAACCTGCCTGGTCGCGCCTACCGGCAGGCGCCCGACTTCACTATAGTCACAAATGAAAAATGAGATTTAAAACACGATATCGTTTCTGGCATGTGGTACTGGGATTTATTGGACTCTGTCTTTTGGCCGCCTTTTTTTATTTTATTGTGTATGCACCTGGCACGCACAAGGAGACCGTGAATACGATCCAAAAACCGAAATCCAGTCCCGGCGGCGGTTTCAGGGCCTTGCTTACTTTCATTTACCTGATCACATTCTTTTATTTTACCCTGAACTATTATTACAACCTGATCGCTGCAAATAAGAAATTCATTTCTTTTCTTAAGCTCACGGGTATGATCGTATTGATCACTATTATTTACAATATTTTACTATTCTATTTCCTGCCCGTTGCGCTTCATAACAATTATAATTCCCTGTTACCTATGATTGGGTCACAAATGGGGGGCCTGATCCCCATGATCCTTTTCAGCTACCTGTTCGCTTATGTCACTGTTCTTCGCGAATCATTGAAACAGAAAAGAGTGCTTGAAGCCCAGAAACTTCAGCTTGAAACACAGATATCCCAGGCGAATTTTAATTTTTTAAAGGCCCAGATCAACCCGCATTTTTTGCATAATACCCTTAATTTTTTGTACGCCAAGTCGCTTCCTTATTCTGAGGAATTATCGGAAGGCATTCTTACACTCAGCGATATTATGCGTTATGCGCTCAGCAAGGGAAATCAAAGAGATGGTAAGGCTCCATTAAAAGATGAGATTGAGCATGTACAGAACGTGATCAAGATAAGCCAGCTTCGCTACAGCAACCAGCTGAAAGTAAATTTTGAAGTGAGCGGCGAAGTGAACGGAGCGATGATCATTCCATTTGTATTGATCACCCTTGTTGAAAACGCATTCATGCATGGTGACCTGAAAAAACCGGATTACCCGATAGATATTAAACTGGATGTGAAAGGCAACAAGCTTTATTTTTATTGCAGGAATAAAAAAAGATCAGGACCGAAACAACTATCTACAGGTCTTGGCCTGGATAATATCAAAAAACGGCTGGATCTTGCTTATGGCGATCAATACAAATTCATTGTGAAAGATGAACCTGAATTTTATACCACTGAATTAACCATTAACAAACTATGATCAACTGTATTATTGTTGACGACGAGCAGCATGCTATTGACATCCTCGTGCATTACGCAAAGCAAACGCCGCATCTGAACCTTGTGGCAAGTTTTACGAACCCGATCGAGGCGCTGCAGTTATTGGGTCAGCAAAAGATTGACCTCGTCTTCCTGGATATACAAATGCCGGAACTCTCCGGTATTGATCTTATCAAAGCCATTCACGGCAAAAGCAAAGTGATATTGACAACTGCTTACAGTGAATTTGCACTGGAAGGATATGAACTGTATGTAGTGGATTATCTTTTGAAACCTATCAGGCTGCCACGGTTCTTAACCGCTGTTCAAAAGGTAGCACAGCAGATGAATACAATAAGCGAAACTTCATCGCAACAGGAAACGCCAGAAGACGATTACGTTTTTGTAAAAACCGAATCAAAAGGAAAACTCCTAAAGATCAACCTGGCTGATATTGATTTTATTGAAAGCATGAAAAATTATGTGGCCATCCATCGTGGAGGACAAAAAACACTTGTATATACAAGCATGAAAGAGCTGGAAGAGCGTTTGCCAAAAAAACAATTCATCCGTGTACATAAATCTTTTATCATTCCTATTTCACGCATTACAGGCATTGAAGGAAATTTATTGCGATTAAAAAACGTAATCGCAGAGATCCTGATCGGTGAAAATTATAAGGCCGAACTGATGGAGATAATCAGGGGGAAGATGATCCGGTAATTTATTTTCACCTGATTATTTTCCCCATTGTTGATGTAGCGTCCCGGCCTGGGAGTATAGCCGCTATTGCCAGAAGCCCACAATCGTAGAAGCGGAAATCAGCGTTGCCATCTTTATTGATACGCATAGTGAGCCCAAATAATCTTTAAAGGCCTGGCTTGATTGTTTGCAACGGCTACCCCCAATACCGCCTGTTTCCCCGGGGTGCACATCATTTGCGCTGAAGAACAAAAAATATTTTCCTCTCTTTTCTACAATAGCAGGAGCCCGCATAGCTTTCTTTGCGAATTTTACAGATGATGTGTCCAATATTTTTTATGTTTTGACCATGTTTGAAGATCCCTTGAAGAAAAAGCATCCAAAAAAACCTGCTCAAATGACACAGAATAAGTAGGATAGATCCAGCATTCATTTTTTTTAAAAATAGCCGCATCAGAATCGGCATACCAACCCGCTATGATGGGGATTGCCTTTTTTATTTCTTGTTGTTGGGAATGAAGATAGATGCATAGAAAGAAAGAGAAACTAACAATAAAAATCTTGTTTGAAATGCCATTGTGAAAATGTTTTAGCCCTAAATGATAATGACCAAAAGGGAATGATGCATGAGAATGATAAAAAGAAAGCTATAAAAATATTCATCAACCCGGAATTGGATGAACAGGAATACATGCGCAGCAGACAGGGCGTGCCCTGTCTCTGCACCATGAACGAAAAATATGTTTTAATAAAATCTATCGTCTTTCCAATTAGAAGGATTGTTACGGATATAATTTGATATTCGAAAATATTCTTCCTGTGATCGAATAATTTGATCGTGAAACCGGGATTGCCATCCGAAATTTTTATTGATGGATTTGACCAACCTTGTAATCGCCGATTTAAATGAACCCACCATGGCGGAAACGGTATTTTTTCCCTGATTACGAAAACGAAAATAGATTGACGATGGTTGGTCGGGTTGTTGATTGGGTAGAGACAGGGCATGCTGTAGAGACAGGGCATGCCCTGTCTCTACGACATTCCACGTATTTACAACGCCGGTTACGTCTGCGTCCATCCCATTAATTACAATTATACCATGAATATGATTTGGCATTATTATATAATCACCTAATTCCGCATTTTTAAAATGATTTGGAATTTGTGACCAGCAATCATCTGCAATCTTTCCAATTTCATTCAAGAACATTTTACCATCCTGTATTTCACCAAAGAAATGTTCTCGGTTGCAGGTGCAAATTGTGATGAAATAAAAACCGGGTGTGCTATAATTCCAATGCCTCAGCCTTGTTGATTCAATTCTATATTTTGATTTGAATTTTTCCATAGCTATAACAACGATGATATTTCATAGAAAGATCAGGAAGTGAGAATATAATTTGGTTTGTTCCGGCCATTGAAAAATATTGGATCAATCTCTTTTCTTTCCCGCCTTTGAACGGTTCAAAGATTGTATCTAAAAATAGGTTAATTTTTAAGTGACTGTTGGGAGTTTTTCTGTTCCCGTAATGTTTTTATATACGCTGCTACATGAGGATTTTCTTTGGCTCGTTCCTTCATACTGGCAATGGGCCATAATTTATTGGCGTGAATGATTATTCCTGTCACCTCTGGCTGTGAGGTTTATTTTGTTTCCACATTTTGAGATGCCCAGTGTGCAAGTCATATTCATCATGCAAATTGCCGTGCTTAGCTGGCAAAGAGGTCACAATAAATTTTTTATCCCTCCTGATACCACTTCGTACCGACATCCCGCTGTGGAGAAGGCAGTATGGAGGGCATATAAGAACATGGAGATTTTCAATCATTTCCCAACACTAAATAACTGCAAGCATCCCCGGTTTGCAACTTCCTGAAAATTTTATTCCTGCATCTAACTCTTTATTAATGAAAGGGTTTAATGGCAAGAAATCAAATCAATGTTTATTACTACTAATAAATTAGTTGTTCTCCTAATTAATTAGTAGTAGTATTGTGGAAATTATTTACTGATGGTAAAACTGGCAAAAAGAGAAGAACAGATCATGCAGGTATATTGGGAGCTTGGAAAAGCATTTATCAAAGAAGTGATCCCTCATCTTCCTGATCCGAAACCACATTATAATAGTGTGGCTACCATGGTCAAGATCCTTGAAGACAAAGGTTTCCTCGATCATGAATCTGTTGGCAATCTCTATTGCTACTTTCCCGTCATCACCCGGGAAGAATATCAAAAGCATGCAATGAAAGATATCGTGAGCCAGTATTTTAATAATTCCTACCCGCGTATGCTTGCTTTTTTTGCCAAGGAACAAAACCTCTCTGAAGAGGAGCTAAAAGAAATTCTTCAAATGATCAAATCCAACAAACCATGATGTTGCCATATATTATTAATGTCGCACTGATACTGGGAACCTGCCTCGCCTTTTATAAACTATTTTTGCGTCACGAAACTTTTTACAAAGTGAATCGCTACATGTTGATCGTCTGCCTGGTAATTTCTTTTGCATTGCCGTTGCTGCATGTTCCGCAACAATTTTCTTTGCGCAGGCAGGGAAAAGAACTGAATGCAGTTATACAAAAGCCCACATTGATCACAAAGTATCAGTCCCAGCCCAATACAACAAGTGTAACGCCCGTTGTGCAGACTCCTTCGGCAGAAATCAAATCAACACAACCTGCTTCTTCAACATTTTCATTTGCCCGATTGATGAACTGGTTATTTTGGTTCTACTGGTTTGGCGTAATTGTTTTTGGCGTTCGTTTCCTTTTCCAGGTTGTATTATTGATCTACAGCGCCTGGCGCAACCCGGTGATCATTGATGGTCGCTACCGGATCGTGGAAGTGAGTGGCTACAAAGCACCCTGCTCATTTGCCAATACTATTTTTATTAACCCCTCAACATATGAATGGGAAACCTATAACCAGATCCTGTTGCATGAAAAAGTTCACATCCGGCAAAAGCATACGATCGATATCCTTGTTGCCGAGCTGGTGCTGATCTTTCAATGGTTCAACCCCCTTGCATGGATCTATCGCCGGGAGATCGAAAGCAATCTTGAATTTTTGACGGATGACCAACTGATGCAACAAAAGAAAGTTGACAAAAAAACTTACCAGCTTAGCCTGGTGAAAGTATCGGCTCCTCATTTCCCGTTGAGTTTAACGACAAACTATAACCAGTCAATTCTTAAAAAACGTATAGCCATGATGAACAGTAAAAGATCAAACCTGCATACGGCATGGAAATATTTCTTTCTTATGCCTCTTCTTGCTTTTTTAGCGTGCCTGCTGAATGAGCCAGTGGCAAAAAGCCAAACAACAAATTCAAAAAATGAAAAGAATATCCGTAACCATGATATCGAAACCGAAGGTTCATGGTTTGCCACGATGAAAGGTGATAAAATTTCTATTCAATTCAGAAGCGATGAGGATAATGACAATGACCATAATTTCAGCGGCAACACGTATAAACTAACGGAGCTTTCGCCGGCGCCGAAAGAAGGTCCGGTAACATTTAAAATAACCCGTGATGCCGGAACAATAGAATTTAACGGACGATTTGAAGGAAATACCGGGATGGGTCATTACAAATTTGTTGCTGATAAATCGTATGGTGATTATATGAGTGGTGAACTCAAAGAAAAACTGGATGAGCGTGACCAGCTTGTGTTCTTTTTTGTTAATATCAAAAAAGATTTTTTACCTATGTTGAAAAGCGAAGGATATACGGGAATAACAAAAGATGACCTGATCCCTGTGGCTGCGCTGGGAATAGACCAGGCTTATATCCGCTCTATTAAAAATGCAGGATTTAAAGATGTGTCATTGGAAAACCTGGTTCCTTTGAAAGCACTTGGTATTGATGAAAAATATGTAGAGGAAATTCGCAGTGCAGGTTATAAAAATATAACGACTGATCAGCTGGTCTCATTCAAAGCACAGGGAATAGATAAAAACTATATCGGCAAAGTGAGGCAGTTGAAAGGAAACGATAATAAAAACGAAAATGATAATGCGGATGATATAGTCAGTTTTAAAGCCATGGGTATAACTGAAGAATTTATCAATTCTTTCAAAGCCGTTGGATTGAACAATATTCCTAATGAACAATTAGTTTCTTTTAAAGCAGTGGGCGTGACTCCTGAATACATCAAAAGCTGGCAGGCATTGGGTTTTAAAGATATTAACGCTGAGGAATTTGTAGGTTTGAAATCCCAGAACGTTACTCCTGAGTATCTGAAATCTTTTACGGACATGGGATATAAAGACATAAAGCCTGAAAACCTGGTTTCGTTCAAGGCTTTGGGGATCACACCTGAATGGATACGCAGTTTTGAGGCCATCGGTTATAAGAATATCGACATGGATGAACTTACAGGTTTGAAGGCGCAGAATATTACTCCTGAATTCATCAAAAGTTTCGAAGACATCGGTTACACAAACATACCCATTGAAGAAATCGTTTCGGTAAAAGCTGTCGGTGTTACTCCTGATTATATTAAGGAAATGAAATCAAAAGGATTTAATTATAATAGCCTGCAGAAATATGTTACGTTGAAGAGTATTGATTAAAGAACCAAAACCAATTATGTGTGCCGGGAAAAGATTTGAGATCTCTCCCGGTTTTTTTATTTAAGAACCTCCAGCCTGTCAAGCATAACGGTAAGATTAACCAGAAAAATATTTCATCGTTTGTCCTTATTTGAGAAAACCGTTCGTCTTTAACAGAGATCCATTTAAAAAACTTGTAACTAAAACAAAAAAGAATATGAAAGAGTATTTATTATTGTTACGTGGCGGAAAGCCAATGACAAGCAAAACAGAAGCAGAAAACAAAGCTGAAATGCAGGCCTGGGGCGTGTATATGGGTGACCTCGCAAAAAAAGATCAATTGTCAGGAGGGTTACCGTTAGTTTCAGGTGGAAAGACGGTTTCGGCAAAGACAACAACATCCACTGCGGTGACTTCTGCAAAGGAAGGTATCGTTGGCGGTTACTTGATTATAAAAGCGAAAAGTCTTGACGAGGCAGCCAAAATAGCAAAAGCTTGTCCTCACATTGCTAACGAAGGCAATATTGAAGTTCGTGAAATAGCGCCGATGCCTGCTATGTAATCATTTAAGCTAACCTGGTTTATTGTTAAGGATCGTAATCTCCTGTATTCCTATGCATTTGTTTCTGTATCTCCGTAGTAAAAAAATTAACCGCAGAGGCGTAGAGGAATGGAGAAGCACGGAGGAAAATTATGTTTGGAAGACCCCCGGCCAATAATGACAGATCGTAGAGACAGGGTATGCCCTGTCTCGATGAAGACAATGGAATTACATTTTATAGAATTTATCATCTTTTCCAATTGGACGGATTGCTATGGATATAATTTGATATTCGAAAATATTCATCTTGTGAACGAATAACATGATCATGGAACCGGGATTGCCAACCGAAATTTTTACTGATTTGTTTAACCATCCGTGTAACAGCGGATTTAAATGAACCTACCATAGCAGAAACGGTATTTTTACCCTGATTGCGAAAACGAAAATTGTTTGATGAAGATTTCGTGGATTGGTGGTTGGATCGTAGAGACAGGGCATGCTGTAGAGACAGGGCATGCTGTAGAGACAGGGCATGCCCTGTCTCTACGACATTCTACGTATTTAAAACACCGGTTATGTCTGCGTCCATTCCATTAATCACAATTATTCCATGGACATGATTTGGCATTATAATAAAATCACCCAATTCTGCATTTTGAAAATGAAGAGGAATTTGCGACCAGTAGTCATCTGCAATTTTTCCGATTTCATTTAAAAACATTTCACCTTTTCGTATTTCACAAAAAAAATGTTCACGATTGCGGGTGCAAATGGTAATAAAATAGAAACCTGGGGTGCTGTAATTCCAATTTCTCAGCCTGGTAGATTCAATCCTATATTTTGATCTATATTTTTCCATGATCGTGGAATGATAATATTTCATCAAAAGATCATAAGGCCATAAGATGATTGTATTGATTCCGGTTTAATAAAAACATATCGAGTCAGAACCTTTGTCTCTTTTTGAACAATTTAAGATTGTATTTGAAAATAGATTATTCTTTAAAGGATTGTCTGATTTTTTACGGTTGCCGGATTGATTTTATATACGTTACGACGTGAGGATTTCCCTTACCCCTTTGTAGAGACAGGGCATGCCCTGTCTCTACATGTCCTGTCTCTGCATGCCCTGTTTCCACAACACACCGGTTGCGTCCGTATGTATTCGATTAATTATAATTATTCCATCGATATGATTTGGCATTACAATAAAATCACCCAATTCTGCATTTTGAAAATGAAGAGGAATTTACAATCAAATAAAAAATGCTGAAATTATTCAGCATTTTGAAAAGATTGCTTTGTCTCGCTTGTGATGACGCCTTCAATAAATCAGGAGTTCAATTAATGTTTTCTGACGCCGTTATTGCCGTTACGATTATTATTATTAGTATTATTAACGTTCTGATTGTTGTTATTGCCCATGTTGTTCCTGTTAAAATTATTATGAGTATCGGGCATTTTATGTACCGGCAGCTGCTCTACATTTTTCCTTTGCTCGTTTCTTGGCCGCGACGAAGGCATTTCGTCATTGTTACGTATCGGTTTTACCTGGTCATTCTCTGCCTTGCGAAATTCACGTGGTTGAGCAACCTGTACAGGTGGCCTGTACACATTCACTACATTTCCCTTATGCGAAGCCTGGTTTGCTTTATTCACTTCTCTGAATGATACAGGATTAATTTTTTCTTTCGTGAATTTTTGCGCTTCATTTATATCCGGACCTCTTGAATAATATAATTTATTGCGGTGTGTAGTATTAAAATTATTGATGATGGTGATTCGGTTTACAATATTGGTGACTCTTTCGGGTCGTTCTATTAACGTTGAAATATTCCTGTCGTAAATATGATCGTGGCTGCACACATTCCAGTAAAATGAATGAGGTCTCCATGAACTGTAATCTCCAATTACATTTACTTCGGGCATCAGTGGCGCCCAGCAATAATAATCGTCAACAGAACCCCAGGTAACCCACGCGGGTGACCAATCATAGCCCGGCACCCACAACCATCCATAGTTGTCATCGTATAGCCAGCGGCCGTAATGAAAAGGCGCCCATCCCCAGGCATAATTCGATTCCCACGCCCATCCTTCCGGCGAATAGATCCAATAACCATTCGTGGCATAAGGCCTGAAATCTTCCTCTGTACGCGGGTTCCATACGTTTCCGTATCCCGGGTAATCGATCCAGTCTCCGTAAGGTGATAAATTATCATAAAATGCCTGGTAAGTAATAGTAGCTGAAACGTTTTGTGCTGAAGCATTAATGCTGAAGCAACCGGAAAGTAAGATTGCAAATACAATCGCAGGCAATCCGGATTTTATGACAAGTTTTTTCAATTTGTATGGTTTTATACAAAATTATCTACAAAAGATGATCCAATACTATTAATGAGAGTGCTTCCCCAAAGAATAGATGAATGAGTATTTTAAATATACCAGCAGCTATCGGGATACGATATTTCGAATTCTTTTGAAATCATTAATACAGTAACATAATCCTTCACCAGGCACTGGATTTACCAGCCAAGCACCCAGGCAAAGATCAATGGAGCAACGATTGTTGCATCGCTTTCTACAATGTATTTGGGAGTATTGATATCAAGTTTACCCCAGGTGATCTTTTCATTCGGTACGGCTCCTGAATATGAGCCATAAGAAGTAGTTGAATCACTGACCTGGCAGAAATAACTCCAGAAAGGAACATCATGCCATTCAAGATCCTGGTACATCATTGGCACAACACAAATAGGAAAATCACCGGCAATGCCACCACCGATCTGGAAAAAACCAATTCCTTTTCCGGAAGAATTTTTTCTGTACCAATCTGCCAACCAAACCATGTATTCAATTCCACTCTTCATGGTAGTTGCCTTCATTTCACCTTTGATGATGTAAGATGAAAAAATATTTCCCATTGTACTGTCTTCCCAGCCACCCACAACGATCGGAAGATTCTTTTCTGCAGCGGCGATCATCCAGCTATCTTTCGGATCAATTTCATGATCTTTCTCCATTACATTACTGAGCAAAAGTTTATACATAAACTCGTGCGGAAAATATCGTTCTCCTTTTGCATCGGCATCTTTCCAGAGCTTCACAATATTGTGTTGAATTCTTCTGAAAGCCTCTTCTTCCGGAATACAAGTATCAGTTACGCGATTCAGCCCTTGTTCTAAAAGTTCCCATTCCTGGCGAGGCGTAAGATCCCGGTAATGAGGGATACGTTTGTAATGACTATGCGCCACAAGATTCATGATATCTTCTTCCAGGTTAGCACCGGTACAACTTATAATATCCACTTTACCCTGCCGGATCATTTCTGCTAATGACACTCCAAGCTCAGCTGTACTCATGGCACCCGCAATTGTGATCATCATCTTTCCTCCATCCAGTAAATGTTGCTCATAACCTTTTGCAGCATCCACCAGGGCTGCCGCATTAAAATGGCGATAATGATGTTCAATGAATTTTGAAACAGGTCCTTTATTCATGAGAAAAATATTTGCCCGCAAAAGTAATAGTTTTCCCCCTCACCCCTTCCCCTCTCCACAAGTGGAGAGGGGGTAAAAAAAATTAAGTCCTCCGAAAGTTCGAAGGACTTATCACCTAATGCTTGAGAGAACTACTGCTTATTTTTTATTTTGCTTTCTACAGTGATATCTCCGGTTGACGAAGCTCTGAGTTTAAGCTGTTTGTTTGACAGATCAGCTCTCATAGAATAGAATGTTTCTGAGCCAGCGGTATATTCTGTAATATCATATACTGAAGCAGAACCATAATATTTGTTGATTTCAGTAATAACCACTAATGGTAGCTGGTTGTACAGGATATTTCTTGCAGTGCCAAGAAGCTCACCTGAATTATTGAAATAAGCGATAGCACGTGTGTTGCCTAAAACAAAACTGGCTGTGATGATGTCCTTTCCTTCCACCCATTTTACATCAAGGGCACCTTTGAATACATTTTGAAATGTTGATTCTGCAGGATTGGTTCCATACTTTGTCCCTGTAAAGGCGGATGCAGAAATTACTGTAACTACTGCAGCGAATGCGACGATAAACTTTTTCATGGCTTAAGGTTTAATGATTAAATAATTTTCGATTTATCTATTTGACGCGGTAAAAGTATTTTATGTTACAGCTTATGCCAAGTGAATTAGGACTGATGGAGATTGTTGTTAATATAATTAACGAAAGGCAATAAGAGAGAAGACAGAATATAGAAGTTAGAACAAGAGAAAAATATTTTTAGACATAAAAACACGAACGAATATTAGTTTCTTTTTCATTTCTTACATTCATTAAAAGAGAACCCCGTTAGCACGAGGGACTAACGGGGTTGTGTTATCTGCAAAACTAATTGCTATGATTTATTCTTTATTACTTTTTAAATACAAGGACCAATTACTTCCATCTATTGATTTTAAGACAATTTTTGTGTCAGCATTTTCCAGTGTAGCATAGTACCCTGTTTCGTCATTTGTGACCATTTCAAACAAGTCGCTAATCCAGTAACGTCTATAAGTTCTTTTCAAACTGCTTTGCAAATTATGAGGCAACTGTAAGGAAGAAATGAAACGTGTAACAGCGATAAATTCTCCCTTGCTGTTATAAAAAGCAAATAGTTTGTGATCATTCATTGTAAATGCTACTTTATAGTAACCTTTACCTGCAGTCCAGGCTATATCAGTTGCGCCGGCAAATTCATTTCTGAAGGCATTTAAAGCCTGTTTATTAATTGTTTCACCTGTGAAAGCAAAACTTGTACTAAGTGTACCCACCAGTGCCAGCATCATGATAATCTTTTTCATAATTTTTATTTTTTGGTTTGTGTTGTAATTGTTTCTGAATAATGTGACGCAATATGTGTACGGCAGGTTACATGCCGGATAAGGAAAGAAAAAAGTCAGGTTTATTTCTCTGCGTTCCTCTGTATTGACTTTGTAGCCATGGTTAAAATAATATCACGGAAGCTTTGGAGGATACAAAGAAACACAGAGGAAAACTATGTTTGGCAAGTTTATTAAGTTATTATGGCTGCACTATCAGGATCTTTTATCGGGAATAGAATTAAGAAGATAGAAATCAGAATGAAAAAAGTGAATAATGCTGTATTGTAGTTACTGTTTCAATAAATCTTAAAAGAGAAACCCCGCTTCTGCCGAAAACGGAGAGCGGGGTTGTTTTTACCACACACCAAAACTAACGTGCTGATTGCTTATGCTTTTTTACTTTTTTTATATATAGACCAATCATTTCCATCTACTGATCTCAAAACTATTCTTGTATCAGCATTTTCCAGGGTAACATAGTATCCGGTCTCATCACTTGCTGCCATTTCAAACAGATCAGTGATCCAGTAATTTCCATAAGATTTCTTTAAACTTCCCTGTAATTTAAGAGGCAATTGAAAAGAAGAAATATAACGTGTGACGGCCATAAAATCTCCGTCTGTATTATAAAAGGCAAACAATTTTTGATCATTCATTGTAAAAGCCACCTGGTAATAATTACTTCCTGAAGTCCAGGCTGCATCCGTTGCGCCGGCAAATTCTGATTTAAAAGAATTTAATGCTCTTTTATTGACTGCATCTTCACCTGTGAAAGCGAAACCTGTACTAACTATAAGCACCAGTGCCAGCATCATCATAATCTTTTTCATAATCATTTAATTTTTTTTGTTTCTATTGTAATTGTCATTTGATCAGTATGACGCCACAAATGTATAATAGGTTACAGCCTGCTGCAATCGTTTTATGATTAACGGCATTCAATGTTAATTGCTGTTAACAGAAGTTGTCGCTTACAACCGTTTGCCATTTATAATCACCATCCATAGCGAGTGTGTACGGATACGAAACAAAAAAAGAAAAAAAAACTTTTGAATTTGGAGAGAAAAAATATTATTTAGATATTTGTCTAAATATATAATTATCGAAATAATGATATGAATGTAATATTTAAGGCGCTGAATGATCCTACCCGGAGGGCTATCCTGGAATTATTACAGCAAAAGGATATGACTGCCGGTGAAATCGCCGACAAGTTTCATATTTCTTTTCCGAGCATTTCGCATCATCTCGACCTGCTGAAGCAGGCCAAACTGGTGATAGCTGAAAAAGAAGGGCAGTTTGTTTATTATTCTTTAAACACAACCGTAGTCGATGAAATTTTAAAATGGCTTCTTCAATTCAAATCAAAAAAGAAATAAACAATTATGGATACATTTCTCAAAAAAATTGTCTGGCTTATTATCATCGGTCCCTTAATTTATCTCGCTATTGTTTGGAACAGGTTGCCAAATAAGATCGCCATGCATTTTGATATTCATGGAAACGCCGATAAATACGACACCAAAAATGAATTTTTATTGTTTATCGGTATTATGCTGATAGTAAGTATAGGAGTATATTTATTGTTAACGAATGCCTATCGTATTGATCCTAAAAAATATGCTGCGGAAAATAAAGATCGATTGCAAAAAATCGCTTTTTCAGTGGTTGCATTTTTGTGTGCTATTGAATGTTTTATAATTTATATCGGTATCCAGGGAAGTCTGAAACTTAACATTCGTTTTCTTTTTGTACTGATGGGCTTATTCTGGGCAGTGATTGGAAATTACATGAATAATATCAGGCCTAATTATTTTGCAGGTTTTCGTTTGCCCTGGACCCTGGAAAATGAAGACAACTGGAGATATACTCACCATTTGGCAAGTAAACTTTGGTTTGCAGGCGGATTATTGATCGCGCTTATTTGCCTCTTCAGTTCTACAACCGTTTCAATTGTTACCTTCCTTTCCATATCATTAATCGTGACCGTTATTCCCATTGTTTATTCTTATCGATTTTATAAAAAACAAAAGTCACAACCGCCAAATCAACTTTCATGAAAATAAAATCACTATATATAATTGTAATCTCTTTACCAATTGTCCTGCAAAGCATGAGTCAGGATGTGAAAAGATTTATAGGTGTATGGGAAGGAAAATTAAATGTTGGCACTGAATTACGAATCGTCGTTCACGTAAATGCAGATTCCGGAGGAAATATATCCTCCTCATTGGATAGTCCTGATCAATCAGCATTCGGAATCCTTACCAATAAAACAATAGTGAAAGGAAATAATTTTGAATTTGAAGTAAACCGGTTGAATGCAATCTATACCGGGCAACTGATAAATGATTCTACTATTAATGGAACTTTTACGCAAGGTGCTCCCCTGCCACTTGTGCTTACCAGGAAAAAAGAGGATGCTGTCCGGTTACCTGATCAGACTTCGATCCCCAGCCGGAACTACAAAAACATTGATGTATCGGTTCATGTAAAAAATGTTACACTTTCAGGAACATTTTTTCAACCACTGAGCAATAAAAAATTATGCGTCGTTTTAATTATTGCAGGTTCTGGTCCTACCGACAGAGATGGTAACAGTATAGCTTTGCCGGGAAAAAACAATAGTTTGTTGCAATTAGCAGATAGCCTTGCTCAATATGGAATCGCCTCTCTTCGTTACGATAAGAGAGGGGTTGGAAAAAGTCAACCGGATACAATAGTAAGTGAAGAAAGTCTGACCATTGATAATATTGCGGATGATGCAGAAGCGATGTATAACTGGTTAATGAGCCAGGGCTATGAGAATATTTACATTGCCGGTCATAGTGAAGGTTCACTGATTGGAATGATGATAGCTGAAAAATTAAAACCTGCAGGTTTCATCAGCATAGCAGGGGCAGGAAGGAAAGCAGGTTATATATTGAAAGAACAAGTTGACGCGCAATTGCCGGCTTTAAAAAACGAGTTTGACAATGATATTGATTCACTTGAACGAGGTTTATCTGTATCTGCCGTTAACCCTTCTTTGGCAGGGATTCTAAGGCCTTCTATACAACCGTATATAAAATCCTGGCTAAGATTGGATCCTCAAAAATTAATTAGCCGGTTAAACTGTCCTGTTTTGATAGTGCAGGGCACAAAAGACATACAAGTAAAGGAAACTGACGCAAAAAATCTTTATAAGGCAAAACAAAAATCAAAGCTGGTAATAATAAATAACATGAATCACGTATTGAAACAGGTGAATTCTGACCAGACAAAAGATAACATCAATGCGTATTCAGATCCGGGACTGCCTGTCATAAAAGAATTGGTAACAGCGATAGCAAATTTTATTTTGACAACCAGATAACAAAGCATGAATTACCTTGCCCACGCATATCTTTCCTTTGATCATGAAGAAATTTTAGTAGGCAATCTCATTAGTGATTTTGTAAAAGGAAAAAATAAATTCAACTACCCCGAAGAAATTCAAAAGGGAATTTCCTTACATCGTGCTATTGATACGTTTACTGATACTCATGAAACCACGAAACTGGCAAAGAATGTTTTCAGGCCGCATTACCGTTTATATAGCGGCGCTTTTGTGGATGTTGTATACGACCATTTCTTAGCAACAGACGCTAATGAATTCAGTGAAGAAACTTTAAGAATTTTTTCAGAAAAGGTTTATACCATACTCGACAAGCATATTGAATATTTGCCAATGTCTTTTGCCCGGATGTTTCCATATATGAAATTGCAGAACTGGCTGCTTAATTACCGAAGCAAATGGGGAACTGAATCAAGTTTCAAAGGTTTGGAAAAAAGAGCAAAATATATTGATGAAATCGAAACAGCCGCCTTATTATTTGAAGAGCATTATAAAACATTGCATGAGTGTTACAGGATCTTTTTCCCTGACCTAAAATCATTTGCTTATAAAATGTACGGGGATATTGTCAAAATTTGAAGCTAACACAACTTTTTCATGCAACCCCAAACGATTATTTTTGCTCTTTTAGAAAAATATGAACCATATGAAACAACTCACTCTTATTATCCCGCTTGTCATTTCTGTTTTACTGTGCAAAGCCCAGGGCAATGATCTTCCACCCCTGGATAAATCACCGATGGATATGTCTTATTATCCCAATAACTACCCTGTTTTAAAGATCCAGGATAAGGCAACGGAGCCGGTTTTAGCAAGAGTTATTTATAGTCGTCCTCAAAAGAATGGACGTATTATTTTTGGTGATCTCGTTGAATATGGAAAAGTCTGGCGCCTCGGTGCAAATGAAGCTACCGAAATAGAATTTTATAAAGATGTAAAAATTGATGGAAAGAAAGTAGCAAAGGGCCGTTATACATTATATGCTATTCCAAACCAGGATAGCTGGACAATCATTTTAAACAAAGATGTTGATACCTGGGGAGCATTTAAATACGATGCTGAAAAAGATGTTTTAAGAACCACTGTGCCCGTTCAAAAATTAAATGAATCCGTTGAGGCGCTGGCCATCACATTTGAAAAAACAGAAAATGGTTGTGATCTCGTCTTCGCCTGGGACAATATAAAAACCAGCTTGCCAATAAGTTTAAAATAATTGAAATGACCAAGCTTGCCATTACTCCTTTTTTTGCCCTGTTTCTTTTTCTTTCCTGTGTTAGTAAGAATGATAAAAATTCTGATCAAACCGGAAAAAGGTCTGATAGTGTGATCTACGCTACGACAACCGCCAATCCTTATGCAGCGATTGATATTTCACCTATGGCTATGAGTTATTTTCCTGTAAACTATTCACAAAAAAAAATGACTCATGATATTACCACTCCTCCCGTAATGAGGGTAATTTATAGCCGTCCACATAAACAAGGACGCCAAATATTTGGTGGCCTGCTCAAATACGGTGAACCCTGGCGCCTTGGCGCCAACGAAGCTTCGGAGATTGAATTTTTTCAGAATGTAACGATACAAAACAAAAAGGTAAATGTGGGTCGCTATATAATCTATTGCATTCCGTATAAAGATAAATGGACGATTGTTTTGAATAATGATATTTACACGTGGGGATTAAAAATTGACTCGACAAAAGATCTGATGCATTTTGATATCCCTGTAACAAAAACTCCTGTTAACTTAGAATATTTTACCATGGTTTTTCAACCCATTAATGCCGGGGCAGAACTGGTAATGGCCTGGGATGATACTGAAGCGAGATTGCCAATAAATTTTTAGGCTGTGACAATCATTTCAAAGCCTTCTTCAATGCTTCTACGGTTTTCTTTTCGCTGCCCGCAAAGATCTCATTGTTAACTATGATCACCGGCCTTTTTAAAAAAGTATATTCTCCAAGTATATATTTTCGATAATCTTTTTCATCGAGCCTTTTATCTTTCAGGCCTAATTCTTTATACTTCAGAGCTCTTCGACTAAACAAGGCCTCATAACTGCCGATCATCTTCTTCATTTCGTCAAGCTGTTTTGGAGTAAGTTTATCAAACTTTATATCCTGCACTTCAAAATCTTTTTTATTAATACCGGTTTCTTTGATTATCGCTTGTGAAGTGGTGCAGTTTTCGAGGTAATAAATTTTTTTCACTGAAGTTTTTATACAAATAAACGGATTTATTTATAAGATAGTTTGTGGAGGTCTATACACAATTGCCGACCCTAAGGCAATCTCCGCTATAGTTAATTCAGCCCAATAGCTGTTACCAAGCCATTTTCCTGTCATCGTAAACCTTCATGGTGTTTTGTTGTTATCTTTGCAGGATTGCATTAAAACGAAAAATATGATCAAAACAGGTAACCCGATCATCAGCATTTATACTGAAATGACGCCAAACCCCGAAACAATGAAGTTTGTGGCAAATAAACTTCTTTACCCGGGTAAAAGCATCGATTTTCCTGCAGCGGATACGTCGGGTCCTTCGCCGCTGGCTTCTGAATTATTTGGATTTCCATTTATAAAAGCTGTTTTTATTGCCAGCAATTTTGTGACGCTGACAAAAACACCGGAAACAGAATGGAGTGATGTAATTCCTTCGATTCGTGAATTCCTGAAAGAATATCTTGAAGAGGCAAAGCCTGTTGTGAATGAAGAAGAGGTCGCAGCAATGAAACCGGCAAATCATGATGAAATTGAATTGAATGAAAGCGATGTAGTAAAACGAATTAAGGAATTACTCGATAATTATGTTCGTCCTGCAGTGGAAATGGATGGCGGTGCCATTCAATTCAGAAGCTATGATGATGGTGTAGTAAACCTAATGCTGCAGGGAAGTTGCAGCGGTTGCCCTTCATCAATGATAACCTTAAAAGCAGGGATTGAAGGCATGATGAAAAGAATGATACCCGAAGTGAAAGAAGTAGTGGCCGAAGCGGAGTAACAGAACCACGATTTTCCGGATTAAAAAAATTATAAAGAAAAGTTTGACGCCTCTTTATCAGAGGCGTTTCTATTAACAGCCAATTATCTTTCTTTGAATTTTTAAAATGGTTTGTATTACACAATTGTATTCAGTAATTTTCGTCATTCAAATCACCTGCTTATGATCTTCGTCTTTCTTTTCATCGGACTCGTCATTGCTGTATTATTGCTCGCAGCGATGATGCCTTCAAGATACAAAGTGGAAAAAACTGCAATCATTAATAAACCAATTGGCGAAGTCATGAATAAAGTTGGGGACCTGAACCATTATGCAAGATGGAATCCCTGGCAGCAGATGGATCCTTCTTCATCAAAAAACGTAACCGGTACTCCACAAACCACAGATCATAAATATTCATGGCACGGAAAAAAAGTCGGCGAGGGAAGCCTTACCATAAAAAGTATTGATGACAGGCATATTCATTTTGATCTCGAGTTTTTGAAACCATGGAAAAGCCATGCAAAAGACAATTGGTCGTTTGAAAATTATGATAACCTTGCGACAAAGGTCATTTGGCAAAACTCCGGTGATCTTCCCTGGCCTATGGCAAGATTAATGGGACCTATAATCAATAGAAATCTGAATCATCAATTTGAAAAAGGGTTAGACAACCTGAAGAAAATGGTTGAGGAATCTTAAAAGTGAATAATCTCTATATCTCTACTCCGAATTGCTTTAAATGATGTTTGACATGTTTGTGATGCAATTGAATCCACTCTTCGAAATTTAATTCTCCAAATACAGGGTGCAAAGTTTTTTTTCCCGGTTCATCTGAAAAATAATTGAAGAAATCATTCACCTGCTTTTCCAGGTCGGCAACCGCTTCATCCATTGTTGCATATCGAAGGGGCAGAGGTTCTTTGGGCAAAACCGGTGCTCTTGTATTTTCACGAAATTCTTTTTCGCTCATTAAAAAAGTATAGAATTTGGGAAGTTGCTCTGCCGGTGTTACGAGAGGAAATTTTAATCGATTGGTAGAAACTCTGAAAAAACCGGAGACATGCTCTATCATTTGCTGGGCATTCATCTTTCCCCAGCGGTGTGTAGCAGTGGGATCAATTTGCCGTATTAAAGGGATGAATTGAGTTTGTAAAAATTGTCTTTTTATTTCGTTTACCATAGCCTATGACACAATACTTTTCATTCGTTTGTCGATCGCCTGGCACATCGAGTCAAATATTTCTTCAACTGTACCTTCGCCTTTTATTGATTGAAATTTTTTTAGCTTCTTATAATGATCGGCAATGGGTGCCGTTTCATTCCTGTAAACAACGAATCGCTGATGAATAACTGTCTCATTCGTATCATCCGTGCGACCTGAAGTTTTGCCCCGGTTCAACAATCTTTTAATCAGCTCCTTTTCGGTTACCTCGAGAGCAAGTAGCAACCCGATCTCCGATTTTTTCAACGCCAGGAGCTTATCAAGTGCTTCTGCCTGGGCTGCCGTGCGGGGAAATCCATCAAACAAAAAACCTGAAGCATCTTTATGGTGTTCCAAACAACTGTCGATCATTCCAATCACTACTTCATCCGGGACCAATTGTCCTTTATCTATAAAATTTTTTGCTTCCAAACCAAGTGGTGTTTTATTTGAAATTTCTTCACGCAGTAAATTACCTGTTGATAAATGGACAAGCCTGTATTTCGCAACAAGCTTTTCAGACTGTGTTCCCTTTCCGCTTCCCGGTGGCCCAAACAGGATCAAATTAAACATAAGCAGTAATAAGTTGTAGGACTGTGAAAATATGAAAATGTTGTTAGGAAATAAATGACCTCATACGAATAATTTGGCCGTACTGGTATTTATTCTTCAAGTCTTTCGATACATCCGAACTCTTTTTTCAGATAATCATCGTATTCGTCCGCTTTTTTAAAAAGACGCTGAAAAGTTTCTACGCCACTTTCTTTTGTCATATCAAGATCATAAACAATTGAAGAAAGAACGATGTTTTGTTTAACACAGCTTAATACAAGGGCATTTATATCATAATTTTCCTGCAGTAAATATTGATACAATGGTTTGATCCTCGTCGCGTCGGCCGGAAGCTGGCAGAGATAGGCGTCGCCCGCAATAAAATAATTTTCCGGGTTATAGCTGATCTTAATTTTTGCAGAACCTTCTTTTACACTCCAGCTATTCTGACCCTCACGGGCCAACTTCACGTTTTTTCCCAGTTCTTTTAAAATTTCTTCAACCGTTTTTGCCACACCGACCGGTTCAGTTTCCTTTTCAGGTATCACCGGCAATTTCACTTCGGTGCCACAACTGGGGCAATATTTTTGTGAATCGATATTTGCCGGTGTAACAAGGTAGTTGCAGTTATGACAACGGGTAGAAGGTTGCCCTTTGTTGGGCAGATACAATTGTAATGCTTCCAGTAAATAATTTACAGGCAAAGCAAAACCAAGATTATCACCGCCACGGATAATGAATGAATTTACGCCTATCACTTCCCCTTCATCATTGACTAACGGACCGCCGCTGTTGCCGGGATTTATTGCTGCATCAATTTGTATAAATTTTAATCCATCACGAATGCGATCTACTTTTGATATTACACCCTGTGTAGCTGTATAATTTAATCCATAAGGATGACCAATAGCTACAACAGAATCACCATCTTTCATTGTCTCGTAACTACCAAGTTTTACTTCAGGAAGAATTATTTCCCTGGGTGTTTCTAAAAAGGCAAGATCATGTTTGCGGTCAGTATACCAAACCCGTGAAAGAGTTTTTTGAAATAATTTTCCGGCAATTGTCACCTCTGCATTATCGCCAACCACGTGGTCGTTAGTAACGATCAGATCGAATTCTTTAACATAGAAACCGGTACCCGTAGCCGTTTGAGTGGCTATTTGAATGATCGCCGGCTGAAAACTTTCTATGATCTGCTGCACATCCATGACCGCTGATTACGCTGATTGATTTGATTTAAATGATGGCTTTTGCTTGTTATTGATCAACCTTTTTATCTCGAGACTCTTTGACCCAAAATTGATGAGCAGCCCGACTTCAAGATTCAATGCCTCCAAATAATTTAAAGCCTGTGCAAGATGTGTATCAGTTAATTCTGATTGAGCCTTAATCTCAACAATGACTTTGTTTTCAATAAGGAAATCAACTCTTCGTTTTCCAACTTCCACATCATCATAGAAAATTGGCAATTCAATTTCATTTAGGAAGGACAGGTTAATTTTCTTAAACTCAATGACTAGGCATCGATGATAAATCAGTTCCTGGTAGCCATTTCTCATTCGCTGATGAACCCGCATGGCACACCCTATTATCTTTTCTGTAATATCCGAATATTTGTATTCCTCCTTAATCATTCTAATCATTTAACCAAAGTAATCAACGGTTCGTATCGAAGTTAAAATATTCGATCTCCGTTGTAAACGAAATATTAAAACTTACAAGGCTATCGTATTTGATATTTTCCAATTTCATTTTCAGATTTGGATATTTGGCTTTCCAGGTACTCATGATTTGTTTTATTCTGTCCGTTATTTTATCAGCATCAAATTGTTTTGACCCGGGATTATAATAGTTAACATTAAACCCTAAGGCGTTGAAATATTCTCCATAATTCACCATCATAAACAAATGAAAAAGATCTGTAACCGGCCTTGGCAGGCTATATGAATACTGGCAATAGGCAATTCCATATTCTGCAATTTGTGCCGCAATAGAAGGATAATTATTATCGCGGTACCAGTTTATATTCTGGTTTGCATTATAAATAGAATCAGTAATTGTTTTATAGTTCTGTGGAGATACAATGGCAAAAGTATGTTTGGAACGATATAGAGAATTGAAAACCTCTTCTTTGGAAGAGCTGCCTAATTTTTCAAATGCGCCGATCATATCCCTGTTCTTTTCCGTGGTCTGCCGTTCATCTTTTTTAAAATAGAGTTCTACGATCTTCTCAAGATCACGCAAAACTTTTCCTTCGGGCACGATCAAATAATCGATACGATAAGCAAGAGCCAATAATAAATAAGCAATGCCTCCTGAAAATTTTTCCCTGTCAAGAGTTTTAACGAATTCAAGGCCCTCGTCGATCCATTTTTTAAACCAAAGAAATTTAATTTCTTTCTCTTGTAGCGGGATCTCTATGATATGTTCTGTATCTATGGTTTGAAGCGTTGAGAAATCCTGGGTCAGCAGATCATCCTGTTTATCTCCCTTGGTAGATAATTCTTTTAAACCATAATATAGTTTGTTTGGATTGGCTGTTTCAATATCGCTGTCAAACCGTATACACAATCTTTCTCCATTCATGGCATAGCGGCTGTAATAAAGATTAAAATTCATTTCCAGCAACCGCCGCATGACCGGGACACTTGGGCTTGGCATTTTTGCCAATGTTACCTCTGCCTGTAAATGCTCACTATCATAACCTCCGCGAACGATCTTAGATCCCTGGTAAAAATGAAAATGTCCATTGTTTTCATTACGTTCATGCACTACGTTGCCAATATTGTCATCACGCAGGTATTCAAAAAAAGCGTCAAAACTTTCCGTGTATTTCTTTTCTTTAAAGAGATTATCAGCATCTGTCCAGCGATTTACTTTCTCAACAGGTTTATTATTGTCGGAGTAACGCCCAAATGAGATTGCTGGCTCTGGTCTTGTCTTCTTTTTATTCCTTCCAAAAAAAATTTCCAGCATGCTTTTTCTTATTTGCAAATTAAGCAAGTTAATAAAGAATAGTGAATAGATAAAAGTGAAAAGATGATAGATAATAATTAACAGACGATAGCAAGAGTCAAAGTAATTTTTGAAGTTGTTATAGATATCCATAGCCGGGATTCATATTGCGACACGGCTCGTTCCCGCTTATTGAGAAGGGAATGAGCTCTTTGCTGAGTAACGAACTGAACGTACAAACCCCGACGATAAATGTCGGGTTGCTGATCGTAGCTTCAGCATGAGTGACACAACAGAAGCCTGATAGCGATTTGAAAGCAGGCCTGATAATCTTACTCACTATTCATTAATCCACAGATTGCTACCAGAAAAATTCACAGCCAGGTTTCAGGAAATTGTTTATAATTCTAAAATCAGTAGTTTCGCCACAAACCATTTTGCAAGATGAAGTTTATTGTATCGTCTTCGGCTTTACTGAAACAACTGCAACACATTTCCGGTGTCATTAATGCCAACACCGTGCTGCCGATTTTGGAAGATTTTTTATTTGAGGTTGAAAAAAATAAGTTGACAGTTGTTGCCACCGACCTGGAGACAGTGATGCGTGTACAATTGGAAATTGAAGCAAAGGATAACGGAAAGATCTGTATCCCGGCGAGAATATTGATGGACTCATTAAAAAACATTGCTGATCAGCCTTTGACTTTTAATATTGATAAAAATTTCGGAGTTGAGATCACCAGCGACAATGGTAAGTATAAAGTGATGGGAGAAAATCCTGACAATTTTCCGAAAGAACCCTCACCTGATGATACCACTTCATTTACAATGACCTCATCTGCGCTGATCACTGCCATTAATAAAACTTTGTTTGCGGTAAGTAATGACGATCTGCGCCCGGCGATGACGGGTGTATTTTTTGAGCTGGATAAAAAAGGAATTCAGTTTGTGGCAACCGATGCCCATCGTTTGGTGCGTTATAAAAGAACGGATTCCAGTAGTCCAAAAAATGATTCATTCATTGTTCCCCGTAAACCTTTAAATTTATTAAAAGCGGCGCTGGCTGGAAATGATGAAGAAATAACATTAAGTTATAATAGCAATCATTTTTTTTGTAAAACAGGGGACTACTCAAATGAGCTGCCGGCTGATCGATGCAAGATTTCCTGATTATAAAGTGGTGATACCAACAGACAATCCTTATAAACTGATTGTAAATAAAAACGATTTCCAGGGAGCATTGCGCCGCGTAAGTGTGTTTAGTAATAAAAGCACAAACCAGGTCGCATTGACGATCACAGGGAGTGAACTGGAACTGAAGGCTCAGGATGTTGATTTTTCCTTTGAAGGTGATGAGCGAATGAAATGTCGGTATGATGGTGAGGATTTGACAATTGCTTTTAACGCAAGATTTTTAATTGAAATGCTGAATGCCACTGATAGCGACGAGGTCAAAATAGAATTATCTACTCCCACCAAAGCAGGAATCCTTAAGCCTACTGAGCAGGAAGATGGAGAAGAACTATTGATGCTGGTGATGCCATTGATGCTAAATCAATAATTTGAACCACGATTTATAAGATTTTAGGGATTAAAAGGATATTCAGGAACTCAAAATGGAATTTTTCTTTCTAATTATCTAATCTTCCTCAAAATCTTTACTAATCCTGCAAATCCTGGTTCTTAGCTTAATTTCCCAAAGATCCCTGGTATCCAACAAATCGTGGTTCTATGGTTTTATGAAGTTCATCGAGGTCCGATCATATGACAATTACATCGATGCCCATTTAATGCTGGGCCGGTTAACAGATGAGTTTATCAATTGTCACCTGCTCAATGAAAACTCTGTCACGATCGATCCTTTTTTATCGAATGCTATCGGCGGTATTAAACTAATGGTTGCAGAAACGCAGATTAACAGGGCTCTAGAAATCGTAAATGAAATTGAAAACAATAAATTACATTAAAAACGTCTTCTATTTTTCGAATTATACCTTTTATCATAATCGCGGTTGTTTGTAACTTGTAAAAGAATCAATTGCCATGTGGGATCGAATTATTGAACATTTTTCCACCCTCGAAAACCGCCCTTTTGAAAGAATGGCTTTTCTGGTTGGCGGATTGCTTATCTTCTGGATCATCGAAGGAGCTATTCCGTTGTTACCGATGAATTATAAAAAAGGTAAAACGCGGCACGCGGCAGTCAATCTCAGTTTTACAATTATTCATCTTATCATCCATACTTTTCTTGCCATCCTGATCGTGATTCTTAGTGATTGGTGTAAACAAGACCGATTCGGAATAGTTTATTGGACTCACGCGAATGTGTTGGGCACTATCATCATTTCATTATTCGTGCTAGATTTTTTCGGCGGTTGGCTGGTACATATCGTTCAACATAAAATATATGTTTTGTGGAGATTTCATTTGGTTCATCACGCGGACAATAATGTAGACGTTACTACCGGTCTTCGTCATCACCCGGTTGAGAGCCTGATGCGTGGCCTGTTTTTTTTTCCTGGGTATTTTTATAAGCGGTGCTCCTATATATGCCGTTATGATCTTTCAAACGCTGCTTGTTCTTTCCGCCGCTTTTACTCATGCTAATATTAGTCTGCCAAAATGGATCGATGTCCCTTTAAGTTATTTTTTCGTTTCTCCAAACATGCATAAGGTTCATCATCACTGGCAACAACCATACACTGACAGTAATTATGGAGCCATTCTTTCTATCTGGGATCGTTTACTTGGCACTTTTAAAAAACTCGACACCAAAGAAATCCGGTACGGCCTTGACCGTTATTATCCTAATGAAAAAGACGAAGATTTCTTTACGCTTATGAAAAAGCCTTTTGGTCATTTAGACAAGTGATTATGTAAGCAGCTCCGGAATTTCTATTTAGTCCCGCCTTGGCGGGATTGCGTCGCACACTTCAACGTCAACAACTCTATTGAACAAATTAATTAACTTCTCATCCGTTGCGCGATCAAATGAAACTTTAAACCGGTAAATTGAGAAGTATTCTGAATCACAGGAGTTGTTATTTCGAGTTTCAATACTTTGAAATCGTCGAGTTAAGTGAAGCAAAGCGAGAAATCTCAAACTTTGCAATCTCTGAGATGCCTCCGCAGCTTGTGCTGAGAAACGAAGTATCGGCATGACAAGACTCCGAAAATCGAGACTTCTTTCCTTGGAATCGGGAACTACAACGTTAAGAATAAAATCAATCAAACAACAGTGTCTATCATCTATTATCTAATTCACCTGCCAGTCTTTGATCTGCCATTCGCCATAATCAAATCCTAAATTTATTTTTTTGTAGTAAATAAGTCCTATGCCTTTGGCATAATAATAAAGATATATTTCACCGGTATATGCATAAATATTATTAGCGCCTTTTATTTTCGGCTTCATTTGTACTTTATAGACATCCGCGAATGCGTGTCCATTTATTACAACTGAATTTCCAGCATCAAGGCAAGAATAATCATATTGAAGACCGATCACCTGTCCAAATGAAGCTGTATCGCTATATTCTTTCGATTGCCAACTATTACCCGTTCTCAGGCCTTCTGTTAAAAAAGGAAGATCGTCATAAATTTTTTTAGCATACTGAAAAGAAGAAGTATACTTGTCCACCGCGGCATATTCAAAATAGTTAATACCGGTTTTACGATAATAGAGAATCAAGGGTCCACCGGGACTGATTTCTTCCATTACTGATCTGTAAAGATTTCCATTTTTGGTAACAGTATCGATAACGATATTTGTTATAATATTTCCCTGGTAATAAAGATCAGTATAATCCCAGTAGCTGCTCATGGTTAAAGGGAAATGATCATTGTTAGTGACTGTAACTATCGGGAAAACTGTAACCGGAAAATTACATACGGAACTCCCCGCTTTTACAGTGAACATATCGGTGCCATTATTTACCGGCATACCTGATCCGGTTAAACTTATGGATTGTATACCTGTGGTTAAAAAAATTCCCGAAGATGAAAAGCTATATCCATTCACAGTATCGGTCAAAATTTCATAACTGCCGGGTATAGTCACATCCACTCTGATTTTTATTTTATTACTGGTGTCCAGAGAATAGCCTTGAATATAATTCCCCGTAACGGTATCGATCATACAGGCGCCGGGTGAACCCTGCAATGTAAATGCAGCGGTTGTACTGCCATTCAAAACTGTGACCACAACCTGGCAGCGGCTTGTTTTATAAGCAACATTAAATTGATCACTGCCAGCACTATTGGGTTTTCCCTGCCCTGTTAATTTTACAAGCACTGAACCTGTGTCTTTGAAATCTCCGGATGCACTAAATGAATACCCATTCACAGTATCAGTGCTGATTAAATAAGAGCCGCGTGCAGTGATATGTACGTGCGCTTCAATATAATTATCTGCATTCAGGTTTTTGCCAATAACATAATTACCATTCACAGTGCCCAGGCAATTATTGTTAAGGTCTTTTTCCAGTGTTCCTTCTGATACAAAGTCAAAATGAATTTCTTTCTGGCAGGAAAAAAATAGGAAAATGATGGCAGCCGAAAGCGAATAAAATAAGATAGTTTTCACCTGGAGTAAAGTTAAAGCTTTATCGGCACGTATAATGGAAAGGATGCTTGCGGAAGAGATTCAGAATTCAAGTGAATGACTGCCCGGATATACAGACCATTTTTAATAGTGTCCGGTTTCAAAGGCAATTTGAACTGTTGGAGTTTTGTCATTTCGAACTGGTTAATTAAGATACTACAAATCAAATGAAGGGCAGGTGAGAAATCTCAAAAACTGGCTGCATTGAGGAATTGTCGATTTGAAGCAGTTCTTAATCCTGAAGTGTATAAGATGCCTCCGGAGCCTGTACCGAGTGCAGCGAATGTATCAACATGACAAGACTCCGGCGATTGGAATTCTTCTGAGCAAAGAACAATAACGAATACTAAGAATAAACTCAAGCGCACGATGGGTTAATTACTCATACTCACTATTCACCAACTACTATTATTTTTACAACATGAAGGATGTCGCTTTAATTCCTGCACGATATGATGCCACGCGGTTTGCGGGAAAACTCATGCAAAGGTTGGGTGATAAAACGGTCATTCGGCAAACTTATGAAGCAACGGCGTCTACAAATTTGTTTGACGAAGTGATTGTAGTGACGGACAGTGAAATTATTTTCAACGAAATTATTTCTCATGGCGGCAAAGCTATTATGAGCAAAAGAGAACATGAAAGCGGCAGTGATAGAATTGCAGAAGCCGCCGCAGACATGGATGTTGATATCATTGTTAACGTGCAGGGAGATACTCCTTTTATAAAAAAAGAACCCATTCAAAGGTTAATTGATCAGTTTGATGATCCTACGGTACTGGTGGCATCGTTAATGCAGGTGCTGGAAGATGAAAAAGAGATCAATGATCCCAATTTCGTAAAGGTTGCAGTGGATCAAAATATGAACTCGCTTTTTTTTAGCCGCAGCGTGATCCCATATCCAAGAGATAAGGCAATTCCGGTTATTTACTACGAGCATATTGGTGTTTATGCTTTTCGAAAAAAAACATTGATTGATTTTACCAATTGGCCTGTTACTCCTCTTGAAGCTATAGAAAAAATTGAATGTCTCCGTTATCTTGAACATGGCATACCTCTCCGGATGGTGGTTGTCGATTACATGGGGATTGAAATTGATACGCCGGAGGATTTGGAAAAGGCAGCAAAGCTGTTATAGTGCTCACCAACTTTTGCTTTAGTATTTCTTATCTTCCCTTACCAATTCCTGTTTGCTTATGAAGAAGAACAATCTCTTCCGCTATTCAATCGTAGCGGCTCTTGCCGGTTTTATTTTCGGCTTTGATACCGTGGTTATTTCAGGCGCAAATGAACCAATAAAAAAATTATGGAACACTACTCCTTTGTTTCATGGAGTATTCATTATGTCAATGGCCTTATGGGGAACAGTCTTGGGTGCTTTGATCGGAGGCATTCCGGCGGAAAAATTCGGAAGAAAAAAAACTTTGTTTTGGATTGGTATTTTATTCGCCGCATCTGCACTGGGTACCGCCTTTGCTCCCAATCCTTATGTTTTTTCATTTTTTCGTTTTATTGGCGGACTTGGTATTGGCGTTTCATCGGTAGTGGCACCCACTTACATTTCTGAAATTTCTACTTCTGCCGCAAGGGGAAGATTAACGGCCATGTACCAATTCAATATTGTATTTGGAATATTAGTCGCATTTATCTCGAACTATTTGTTGCAGGGCGTTGGGGGTTCTGCTGACTGGCGCTGGATGCTTGGCGTGTTAGCTATTCCGTCCATCATCTACACGATCATGGTAGTGGGTGTTCCCGAAAGCCCACGCTGGTTGATCTCAATAAAAAATAACCTGGTGCAGGCAAAGAATGTGCTTTCGCAACTTGGAGCCGAAAATCCAGAACAGGAAGTAAATAATATTATTGCGGCAAACGCGGCTATTGATAAAGGAAATAATGAAAGTATTTTCAGCGCTAAGTATAAAACCGTTTTATGGCTTGCATTTTTTGTCGCTTTTTTTAATCAATGGTCGGGTATTAATTTCATTTTATATTATGCTCCGGAAATTCTTTCCCGCATTGGGTTGGGTGCAAAAGAATCACTGGCCAACTCCATTGCAATTGGGGGCACTAATCTCATCTTTACGTTTGTTGGCTTATACCTTATTGACAGATTGGGGCGAAAAATTTTATTGATCATTGGCTCGCTTGGCTATATCATCAGCTTATCAATGGTTGCTTTTGCCTTTAAAACCGAAGCAAACTCTGTTTTTCTAATGACATTTTTGCTAATGTTTATTGCATCGCATGCAATCGGCCAGGGAGCAGTGATCTGGGTCTTCATTGCGGAAATTTTTCCAAACAAAGTGCGGGCACTGGGACAATCTTTTGGAGCCAGCACTCACTGGGTATTTGCGGCGATCATTACTTTGATCACTCCTGTTTTCCTGGACAAAGATCACGGCATATATGGGGAAAACCCATGGCCCATCTTTGCCTTCTTCGCCTTTATGATGGTGCTGCAGCTTATTTGGGTGTTGTCGAAAGTGCCGGAAACAAAAGGCGCGTCCCTTGAAGAGTTAGAAAAGAAATTAATAAAGTAATAAAGCCAAAACTTTACAAATGAATAATAGCAAAGCCGTTTCTCATGTTTCTTTCATAAGGAATGGCCAGCTCGTTTTCTGATATTTGCCGGGCTTTTTGAAAAACAAGAGTATTGTTCATTTTCCAATACTCAACACCTTCATTCATTGGATTGCCTCTTTGATCCAGCACCGTGGCACTGCTGTATTGATCCCGGTTCCTGTAAAAACTATTATAGAGAAAGAAAAGTTTATCTTCCCTTGGAAGGAAAACATATGAAAGATAAGAGGTCCCTAATTCTGTTACCTGTTGTTTATTGATGATGCCGCTCCAGCAACTGTCACCACTTGTTGCAGGAAAATAATATAATGTCAGATCGCCCCGCTCAAAATTGCTTCGTATTCCTGCAAGATTATCATACCTGGTATATTCATCTTTATTGATCGGGCCGGGAACAGAGTTTTTAACCATACTGTTTATTTCATTAAGTTCCCCGGTCATTTTTATCGGATCCATTATCGTATGGGTCCGGGGAAAGTGCTCTCCCGTATTCCTTCAAAAATAAAAATCCCTTTCCCGGCACCATCATAAAATATTCTTCGTATAAATTCTCATTTTTTATCTTGTTGTTTGCAAGTGTATTTATTATAAATGAGGTATCAAATGCTATCCGGAAATCATCGATCATATAGCGCACGATCCTTACATTTTTTATTGGGGAAGTTTTAATCCTGGACAATATCCCTGCAAAACCCTGGTGTTTTTCATTGTCTAAAAAAAGTCCCGCATCTTCGATAATTGTGGTGGAAGCAAGTTTTATTTCTTTAAATGCAAATCCCTCCCTGATCCCGTTGAAATGAAACAACAAATAATTGTGGTTAATGCCCGATGACAACACCATCAACCATTCCCCATTGTTCCCAAGCTTAATATATGTGCTGTTATAATCTTCAAGCGAATATTCTACAAGATCATATTGGACAAGAGGTTTGCTTATGTTGATATGTGAATAGGTGGTTTGATAGACAAGTTTCCAGTTCTTATCATACAAAAATGCATGCAATCTTGACGGCGATTCTGAAATGGTTTCAAATCCCAATAAAAGTATTTTGTTTCTATTCGCTGAACGAATCAGCAAAAAATCGCCACATTTCATATTACGTGGAAATTCTGCAATCGTATCCCGGCCGTTCAAAATTCCATCAGGCGTATACCGATCCAGTAAGGCAAGTATTTTTTTATCGGAAGGCTGAAGAAACAATTGATCAAAATATTCATCCCCGGGAATTAAATATTCTTTAATAAGATCAACGGAAAGAAATGAAGGAATTGTTTTTAAGAAATTCATCCTGGCATCATATATCTCAAACCTTAACCCTTTATCATCCAACCAGGGCTCCGCGGGTTTTTTAGATCTGAATTTTGTTTTACTTTTCTGTATCCAATAATAGTTGCCAACTTTTCCGACCACTTCAAATCGCGTTGCTGGTTGTGTTCCGATAAAGGGAGAATACAAAACCTTTTGAGCACAGATAATTTCCGTGGAAAGAGAAAGCAAAAAGAAGAAAGTAAAAAAAATGAACACTCTCATAACACATTCCCCTCTTTAAGTTACAATTTTTTCAATTACTTACCTTCGCACCACTTATAAATCCGGTGCATGAAATTCAGAAATTTTAAAATGGTAGGCTATGTAATATATGGCCGTGGCAGCTTTAATCAACTTGATGAGATCATTGAACCACATCGCAAAGATGACGAACCCATCATTTTTCTTGTTGACCACTTTTTCTCAGATAAGCCATTGATCAGCTGCATCCCGGTTCGTGGACGTGATAAAATAGTTTTTGCTGATGTCTCTTATGAGCCAAAAACATCACAGGTTGATAAACTCGCGCAACAATTAAAAGATGAATTTGGAAACATCAGTGGTATAATCGGCATTGGCGGCGGCTCAACCATGGACCTCGCAAAGGCGATCTCCTTAATGATGAATAATCCTGGTTCATCAGCCGATTACCAGGGCTGGGATCTTGTAAAACTTCCCGGTGTTTATAAAGCGGGAATCCCTACATTGAGTGGCACGGGTGCAGAAGTCAGCCGTACCTGCGTTCTTACCGGCCCGACAAAAAAATTGGGAATGAATTCCGATTTCACTCCATTCGACCAAATTGTTCTTGATCCTGAGCTGACAGCTAATGCCCCGGTCAATCAAAGATTTTACACGGGTATGGATTGTTATATTCATTGCATTGAAAGTTTAAATGGAACTTATTTGAATGAATTCAGTAAAAGCTATGGAGAAAAAGCATTACAGCTTTGCAGAAAAGTTTTCGTAGACAAAAAAGAATGGGATAGTGAATGTGATGATCAATTGATGATGGCATCATACGCCGGGGGTATGAGTATTGCTTATAGCCAGGTAGGTGTTGCACATGCTGTGAGTTATGGATTGAGTTATTTACTCGGCACAAAACATGGAATTGGCAACTGCATTGTGTTTGATAAGCTGGAAGAAATTTATCCCGAAGGAGTACAGGAATTTAAATACATGGTTGAAAAAAATAAAATTGAAATTCCTCAAAACATTACAAAAGGATTGAGTGATGAACAATTCGATACGATGATCAATGTATCGCTTGGCATGAAACCACTTTGGGAAAATGCATTGGGAAAAGATTGGGAAGAAAAAATGACAAGGGAGAAATTGAGAAGTTTGTTTGAGAAATTATAAAATCAAAAAAGCCATTCAAGTTTAAATGGCGTTAATTTTCACAGAGAATTATTTTATCTCCAATGCCCGGGTACCCAGCGGTAACCACGGCGTGCATATCTCCAGTGCCCGGGTATCCATGCATAATGATGTCGATAGGGCCTTTCCCAATAACCGGGAACTTCTATATACCGTCCACCCCTCCAGGCCCATTCGGGTCCTATCCAAATAGCTCCTGCATAAGGTGCAGGGCCGGGAGCACCTATTGAAATACCCACACTAAAGCCGGGTCTTACTCTTACATATTGTGCTTCGGACTTTAGAATCGAAAGACCAAGCAAGATGATCGTTATGACAATTATCCTTTTCATAGTTGCTTTTAATTTGTTTTGACAAGAATATTAAAGCAAGGTTTATTTTAAATCATGCCTGGTAAGTTTTTTTCATAGTATCAGGGAGAATAAGTATGAAAATCAATTTCTTTATCGTCCTCTTTTTTATGGCAGTGAGTGGCGAACCTTTTTCGCCGGCTAAATTTTCAAAACTTGTAAAGGCTCTCCTTATTTTAAGGATGAAAGGAAATGTAATACCAGACGCAGAGAATCAATATAATGGCGTTTACATAAAACCCGACTTATACACAATGAAGTTCTCTACAGAAATCAAACAGGTCAACTGTCTGCTTGAACTGATATTAACTCTCTTTGCTATTGTTCTGATCGTTTTGAATCAGGATTTCTTTTTATAAACCGGAACAGTGCTGCAGGGTTCCCCATACATAATTGTTTTAGCTACCGGCAGTAACAATTTTGTGATTTCTGCGTAGGCGAATTCTTCAATGATTTTTTCACCGCAGCCTTTGATCACGACTCGTTGACCAACGTAATCGTTTGCATTGATGCCCTGGATATTTTTGAGAAAACTTGTTTTGTAAACCTCTTTTTCATCGCCTGTTATGACGTCTGTGGCAACCGGCTGAAGATATGATACAACAAGCATATAGGCCCAGGGAGGAATGATAGCATCTGTTGTACAAATGATCCCGACAATCTTATCCCTGTAAGTTTCCCAATCTGAATTTTTTAAGGCCTCCCGAAATTCTTTCTCCTTTAATATTAATCCCATAAATAGATATTCTTTAAAATCAAATAATTTGATTTCTTCCCCGGGATAATATTTCTCAAGATCAAGTGTAACTAACCCGCTTTCTGCTACTTTATTGATGATCGCTTCTGCCATTACAATTTTTTTCGTATCTCAAACTCTACAAAAATAACATTTATAGCTTGCTCCTGGTTACTATACCAATAACAAACGCCACCAAATTAACCAGGGTGGCGCCAGAAAACTTAAATTATTAACTTTTCAATAAAACTTGTCCCTGTAATCCTTAATAGTGGCAGCTTTTCTTAATACGGCAGCCGGATCATATTGTTGCCCGTATCCAAACTGGCTGTATTGGCTGCTCATTAAGATCTTCATTCGACCCTGCGATTCCAGGTTCTTTTTTTGTACAGTTATATCTGCATTTTCAACCTGTGTCGCTGTAATATTATCAACACTAATTACGTACACACCGCCATATCTTCCCTCCAACGCTTCATTGACGACTTTTCCTTTGTTAGTAGGGTTAAACGCGGCGCCGACTACCTTAGGCTCATATGAAACGGGATTTTTGCCGGCGCCTGAAAAGCGAATACTGTCCGCTGTTTGAACAGGTTGTTTCGTAGCAGCCGATACCGCTCCAAGGGTTGTGATCTTTCCGATTTGCTTTTTTAATATTTCCGCCTTTTTTTGATTTCGTAAGATTGGCTCTACAGATGCTCGTGCATTGGCTACACTTGTTGTTCCCGGCTTTTTAATTTGTGAAACAGCTGCTACTACAAAATTATCCCCTACTCTTTCCGGCTGTAACACATCTCCGGCGGCAGCCTCAAAAATCTCTTTTATAAATTTTCTTGAAACACCGATCCCTGGTATATCAAAAGCGTGTGAGTTTATATCCGGCGCAATTAATTTTTGTTTACCCTTTGGTTTCAGATCTTTTTCAAAATTTGCATCAAATGATTTTATGTCCCTGCTTCCGCCTGCAAATTGAAGAGCGGAATTTTCTGCATTTCTTTCCGTTTCATCGCTTGCTTCAATTTTCCTTGACAGGTATGCAATTTTATACGCCGGACTTTTTCCTTTCTGCGATAAAATCTCGATGTAATGATACCCGAATTCTGATTTAACGACTCCTTTTTCTCCCACGCCATGGCTAAAAATAAAATCGTTAAACTCTGGTACCATTTCTCCACTATAAATATTGTTTATTACTCCGCTATCCTTGCTTCCTTTGTCGTCGGAATATTTTTTACAAAGTGTGTCGAAGTTTGCCCCATTCCTTATAGCCAGCTGAATGCTGTCAATAAGCTTTTTTGCTGTTGAATCTTCCCGGATCTGCTGTCCCTGCTGCTGTGTGCCGACAAGGATATGACGAGCCCTCACCGTATCCGGCCAATCTTTTTTGTCCATGATCTTCGCCAAAACATAATTGTCTTTATCAACATATGGTCCATAGATACTTCCAACCGGGTTCTTTAAGATTGAATCCTTATTAGGTACCTTAATGTTCTTTTCACCAATATAGCTATCATAATAACCGAGACCTGAGTTTGCTTTCAGAAAATCAGTCATATTCTTTGTCGTGTCGAATGCTGTTTTCAAAGCAAGAAGTTTATTTTTTGCATTAGCACTGTCTGCCGGGCTAGGGGCTGCACTGAATAAAACATATTCAATGCTTCTTGTTTCATCTTCTGCTTTAAACCGATCCTTGTGTTTAGCTATGTAATCCTTAATTTCTTTATCTGTTATTGTCATCTCCTTGGCACTATCAGAAACCAGGCTAGCCGGAAGATTGACATAAGATATTTTTGCCATCAGGCTGTTGTCTTTATTTTGTTGCTCCAATATCCATTTTGCATAATGAATAGACCCCGCTACCAGGCCCGAATATTTTTCGGTTAACCTGGCATTTTCCATGGCATCCAGCAAAAGATTCAATGACTCTTTCTGGTTTTTATCCTTGCCTCTTTTTACTGAGGAAATAATTTGCCTTACCCTATTCGGATCATATGCCCCTGTTTGCGGATCACCTAAATACTGGCGGGCTAATTGTGAAGGATCTGTATAAAGCATGTCAGCTACCTCCTTTTTACCAACAATTAATCCCAGCTTATTAAACTCTTGTTTTAAAAGCACCTGGTCTACTTCCTGTTTCCATAAGCCGGCTATTATTTGCTGCCTTTGCTCTTCGCTGGTATTCCCACCCTGTTGTTGTTGGTTTTGCTCCTGCGCCTGTACTTTTTTTTCAAAATCTGTTTCGTCAATCTCTTTTCCATTTATAAGTCCAAGGGTTGTTTGACCACCTCCACTAAAAAGATTTCTTCCACGTCCGGATATATAATCAATTAAAATAAACCCTATTAATGCTACCGCCACGGCAATTACAGCAAACCTTGCATATTTATCCCTGATTGTTTGAATGATCGACATATTATTATATGGTATTAAAAATCCCTCAAGGCAATTCTTGAAGGATGGCAAAAATAGTAAATTATGTATATAAAGCCTTATAATAGAGCTTATCCAACACCGAAAACCTGATAAAAGGATGTTCGGACAAAACGCGGCTCTTCTTTTCCTCAATCAAATTGATTTGGATTAATCCCGACTCAGTTTTTTGTCCACTACCTTTTGTTAAATGAAATATGTTTTTGTGTATAACAGAATGTGAAACGTGAATATGAAACGGAATTGTTGGAAAGAAAGTCCTGGTTTTTTAAATTCTTTCTATTTTAAATATAGTAACTAACGATCTTCTCCTGTTAAACGAACACTAACAATTGTTGTGTCGTTAAAATATTTTTTCCTTTTTATTCTATCCACAACACTGTGAATTAGTTATTAAAATGGAGTGCTGGCAAGCAATAACACTGTGAATTTCTTGTTATTTATGTCAGTAATATTGAATTAAAGAATTGAGTTTTGTGAATTCAATTTCTTTTTCCACTAATTCACAATTGTAATAATAATAGATCTTTTTTTATAAAAATATTGTATTAATACTATTATAATTAAAATCGATTTAAAAAATTGATTTTGAAAAATTGTTTTGTTTGTTGGAATATTGCTATCGTTTTATCAAGTTAAAATTTTGAAATGGATTCTGAATTGATCACGGCAAAACAAGAAGTAGAGCAGACTGGATTCCTGGACATTGAATTAGATCCTACTCTTGATTTGTTTTCAGAAATTGAAAGATTAAAAAAAGAAAAGAATGCCTTACTGTTGGCTCACTATTACCAGGAGCCGGATATTCAGGACGTGGCGGATTACATCGGGGATAGCCTTGGACTGGCCCAGCAGGCGGAAAAAACAAATGCAGAGATGATCGTTTTTGCCGGGGTTCATTTTATGGCAGAAACCGCAAAGATTTTAAATCCCTTAAAAAAAGTGGTGATTCCCGACCTGAAAGCCGGATGTTCACTAAGCGATAGTTGCCCCCCACTCTTGTTCAAAAAATTCAAACAACTGCACCCGGATCATGTTGTGGTAAGTTATATTAACTGCAGTGCCGGTATCAAAGCACTTAGTGATGTAATATGTACCAGCAGTAATGCAAAAGTTATTGTGGAAAGTTTTCCGAAAGATCAACCGATTATTTTCGCCCCTGATAAAAATCTTGGAGCGTACATTAATAAAACCACAGGAAGAAAAATGTTGTTATGGAACGGCGCCTGTATGGTTCATGAAATCTTTAGTTTGGAAAAGATCACCAGGTTAAAGGTCCGGCACCCGAATGCAAAACTCATTGCGCATCCTGAATGTGAAGAGCCAATTTTAAGAATGGCAGATTATATTGGTTCAACAACAGGATTATTAAAGTATACAAAATCCGATTTGTCACAGGAGTATATCGTTGCAACAGAAACGGGGATTTTGCATCAAATGATGAAAGAAAATCCAGGTAAAACATTTATCCCTGCGCCTCCTGATAATGATTGCGCATGCAATGATTGTCCTCATATGAAAAGAAACACCCTTGAAAAGCTTTATCTCTGTATGCAATATGAAACTCCTGAAATAACAATGGAAGAAGAATTAAGACAGGCCGCAAGGAAACCTATCGAAAGGATGCTTGAAATAAGTGCTAAAGCCGGGTTGTAAATATTAAAGATTTAAAGTGTAAACAGAAAAGAATTTGTAAAAAACATCAGATGCCATTTACCTTTTCTCATCCGGCAATTGTTTTACCTCTAACATTAAAAAAGATCCGGCTTTCAGCTACGGGGCTCATTATCGGCAGCATGACACCTGATTTCGAGTATTTTATCCGGATGAGAAATGTAAGTAAATATAGTCACACATATGCCGGGTTGTTTTGGTTTGATCTGCCACTGGCACTATTGTTATGTTTTATTTATCATACTATTGTTAGAAACTCTCTTTTTGATAATCTTCCAATATTTTTAAAAGAAAGATTTATAATCTACAAAAATTTTCAATGGGCGAATTATTTCCAAAAAAAATGGAGGGTTGTTTGTATTTCTATTTTAATTGGAGCAGCTTCTCATATAGTGTGGGATGCATTCACTCACGAAACTTTGTTTTTTGTAGAAAAAGATCCCGAATTGTCAACTGTTATGAAGGTGGGGACTGTTAACCTCGCGGGATACAAGTTTCTTCAGCTTGCGAGCAGCATTATTGGCTTGTTGGTTGTAATAATTTCAATCATTTTACTTAAGAAACGACCTGTTGTGAATAAGACGATTAATTATAAATATTGGATGATAGTGGTATTAATTATTTTATCTGTTATGTTTATGCGGTTTATAGGAGGATTAGAAATTAATGCGTATCGTCGTGTTATGGTGTCATTTATTTCAAGTGTAATAATTGCCCTTATCTTAACGCCGATGATTATTAGTCAACAGGAACAACTGGGAAAGGATCAGTGACTTTATTATTAACTTTTATCATTGATTTATATTGAAACTAAGTGCCGGAATATTACTTTATCGTATAAAGAATAATAAAGCCGAAATTTTTCTTTGCCACCCCGGAGGTCCTTTTTATAAAAAGAGAGATGGGGGAGTATGGACAATTCCGAAAGGAGAATTTGATGAACAGGAAGAGCCGCTTGCTGCGGCAAAAAGAGAGTTTATAGAAGAAACAGGCCAACCAATACACGGTGAGTTTATCCCTTTGACCCCTGTAAAATATAAGGACGGAAGAAAGATCGTTTATGCCTGGGCTGTTAAAGGAGAAATTGATGCAGGTTCGATAAAAAGCAATTTGTTTTCTCTTGAATGGCCGCCGAGGTCGGGAAAATATATTGATGTGCCGGAAGTAGACAGGGGAGAATGGTTTTCATTAGAAACCGCAAGGCAGAAAATTCTTTCCTCTCTTATGCCTTTGTTAGATGATTTTTTAAAAAAGGTGATCATCTAATTAATTCTTGCCTCTTATTTCACCAATAATCACTTCGGTCAATTCGTTTCTTCTTGTGGCAGGATTGATAAATTTTAAATTCAATTTACTGATCTCAAAATCAGGAACCGGGTAAATTAAACCGATTTTATAACCAGCTTGTTTAATTTGATCTTCATCACGCTTATCAAACAACAACCAAATAGGTTTTTTCCCTTTTGCAAAAATTGAATCTTGAAATTCTTTTCGCATGCTGGCGGTATAAAAATTAAACGAAGAACTATAAGCATCCTTCCAAAAATAAATATTTGCCGGATCAACGTTTCCCCTGATTGTTTTTGCGAGCGCATTTCCTCCCTGGTACTTTAGCAATTGCGGATAAAAGTTTCCATTCAACATAAAAAACGAAACAACCATCGTGCAGACGGAAAGACCAACGGTTTTTCGTATGTAGGTCAAACGCTCATTTTTCATAAAATAAAAAACAATAGCCAATAACAAAATGGTCATAGCGATAAGTAAAAAATTTTTTACAGGGAAGGCCCAAACATTTATTGCAGCGATTAGTATTAATATCAAAAAGCAGATAGCAGTTTGAAGGATATAAATTATTTTTGGTTTCATAGTGTTATTGAAAATCCACGAAGCCGTCATGACCGAGGAGGCAGGAAAAATAATATTAAGATAATGCGGAAGTTTAAAGCCTGAAAAAGTTATGATCACCGCAATAACAATAAATGTTGTCACAGAAAGCCACTCTTCTTTTCTGTTAAAAAAATGTCTAAGGCGGTTTATCAAAGCGATATATGCGAGCAAACTCCACGGCGCGAATGCCCAGAGAAAAGAATGAAAGAAAAATAAATAATCATTTTTAGCGGAGCCTCCGAAATTTTCACCACCAAAACGTTCCACACTTTGCCCGAGTAAAATAAATTTTACACCATTGATATGATCTTTTCCTCTGACAACTTTTTCAGGATGCAAATTATATTGAAGGTAATAGCAATAAACAACCGGAGAGATGAATATTGCAAAACAGACTAAAACAGCAAGCCATTTCCAATTCAGAAATAATTTCCATTCCTTTCGAAACAAAATATAAAAGAACAATCCGGTTGCGGGAGTGAATACGGCGATATGTCCTTTCGTTGAAAAACCCAAAGCAAGTCCCAAAGCCAGGCCGATTGCATTCGAATTTTTTTTTGTTTGAATAAAGACGACTCCTTGCCACGTAGCCAAGGCGACACAAGCTGTAAGAATTGCATCCATTCGTACATCATTGTTTGCAAGCATATAAGCGAAACAGGAAGCAACAATAAGAGCGGCCAATTTTCCAACTTCGTAATTATATAAGGCTTTTCCTAAACGGAAAGTTGAATATGTTCCGATTATGGTGAAACAAAACGAAGGAAATTTGTAAGCAAAAGAAGTGACGCCAAAAATTTTGTAGCTAAAAGCACAAAGCCAAAAAAGAAAATGAGGCTTATCCAAATAGTCTTTCCCGGCGTCTATCAAATTTACATAATCCCGATTGAGATACATATGAAGGGCAATGTTAGCATGATGTGCCGAATCATTATCCATTAACGGAACAAAAAGCCCCATTATATAAACTAATCCAAGTAATGAAAAAAGAAAGATATAAGCATGGTTGGGAAAAAGCTCCTGTTTCAAGCTAATATATTTGTGTAAAGTAACTGCCTTTTATTTTATGAGAAGTCATCACACTATTTACTTTGCTTTTCATGATCTTTTTTTTGGGAAATATTTTTGTTGATTTTTGACTACAATTACCCTGCGCAAAAAATTTGCAATAAAGAACATTATGTCCCCGATCTTTTTCTTTTCACGAGAGAAATTATCACGCCGCTAAGAATGATGCAGCAGATGCCCGCCCATGATACAAACCCCGGAAAAGCATCACCTAATGCCATGCCTATAAAAACAGAAAATATAATATTTGAATAACCAAACACGGAAACAATACCAGCTTTATCTGCACCATATGCCTTTGTTACAAAATATTGCCCGAATAAGGCGGCTAGCCCCAGCCATAAAATATAGATCCACTCGACTCCGGCCGGCCATCTCCATTGAATAAAGAAAAAATCATTATAAGGAAGGTGTGCAACCTGGCCAATTATCATAAATAAAGAAGGAATTAATACACCGCAAAAAATAAATGAAGAAACAATAACTCTTGCATCATAATAGGGAGCCAGCTTGCCAAGTGTGATATAAGCAATAGCTGAAACAATTCCGGATAGCAGACCAATCGCATGGTAATACCAGGGATAGTGCATGTTAGGTTTGTAAACGAGTAACATTCCTGCAAAACCAATGATCACCGCAAACAACACCGCAGGACCATGGTATTCTTTAAAAAGCAGGAAAGAAAACAGTGCAATAAAGATAGCAGAGGTCAGATTGTAAGTCATTGCGGTGCTTAATGGCAAATGCAGTACACAGTATAATAAAGTATATAATGCCACTGTGCCCATAAAGCCCCTGAAAATAAGCCAGTGGAATTTTCCTCCCCTATTGACCGGGGGATTAATTATAAATGCGGCAGTTAATCCAACAGCGCCAACAAGGTTGCGAAAGAAGACAAGCTGGCCTGCGTTAAAACTTCCTTTTAACAATTTTGCCGAGCCACCCATAAGAGAAAAGCCAAGGGCTGCGAGCAGCATGTAAAAAATTCCCTTGTATCTGTAATGGACAATCATGAAATACTAATCAGGCGTTCAACAGCGGCTTCAAGTGTTGCTTTCTTTTTTGCAAAACAAAAACGAACAACCTTATTGTCGGTCTCCGACCTGTAAAAAACCGAAACAGGAATTGTGGTTACTCCATATTCTTTTGTAATGCGAATAGAGAAATCTTTGTCAGCCTCATCACTGATCTGGTCATATGTTCCGCAGATAAAATAACTACCATGACTATCAAGTAATTTAAATTTCGAACCCTGCATCAATTTGATAAAATAATCTCTTTTTTGTTGCATAAACAATGACAGGGACAAATAAGAATTTTTATTGGAAAGAAATTTTGATAAGGCAACTTGTGACGGAGTATGGCAGGAAAAACAATTAAACTGGTGAACTTTTCTAAATTCCTTCATCAATTCCGGTGAAGAAATGCAATACCCAAGCTTCCAGCCTGTGCAGTGGTAGACTTTTCCAAAAGAAAAACAAACAAAACTTCTTTCAAGCAGATCGGGATAACGGAGCATGGACTGATGCGGAATATTATCGAAGATCAGGTGCTCATATACTTCATCACTGCAGATAAAAATATTATTTTCTTTTACAACAGAGCGAAGTTCCCTTATATCATTTTCTGACAGAACTGAGCCGGTGGGATTATGTGGAGAATTAAGCATGATCATTTTTGTTTTTGGCGAAATCTTTTGCTTAACCACGTTCCAATCAATTTTATATTCCGGGAACTTCAAATTAATTAAAACCGGGACAGCGCCGTTAATTTCTACATTCGGAATATAACTATCGTACGCCGGTTCCAAAATGATCACTTCGTCACCGGGCTGCAAAACAGTTGTGAGAGCGGTGTAAATGGCATATGTACCTCCCGGGGTAATTGTAATTTGTGTTTCCGGGTTTATAATAGTTTTATATAAGTATTCAACTTTTTCGGCGAGTGCTTCCCTCAGGGGCATATAGCCTTGCATAGGAACATATTGATTAAAGCCCTTCTTCATAGCTTCATTAACGAGCTCAATTAATTCCTCACTCATTAAATAATCCGGAAACCCCTGCCCCAGATTAACGGCGTCGTACTCTGTTGCCAGGGCACTCATTACAGTGAAAATAGTAGTGCCAACATTGGGGAGTTTTGAGTGAATTTGCAAAGATGAAAATTTGTAACAAAGTTATTCTCAAGAGAAAAATGAAGTTAATAAATGTTGGCAGATAAAGGCATAAATCAATTTTTTCCAGGCTTATTCTTTGTTTTTGGAGATGGAGAGTTCTTCATGACAAGTGTATATGAATGATCAATCCACTCTTTTAACAGCTTTGAAGAAACAGAACCATCCACAATGATCGTATTCCAATGTCTCTTGTTCATATGATACCCTGGCTGTACACAGGGATATCTTTCTCTTAATTCTATCGCAAAATCAGGATCGCATTTTACATTAAAGCTCAATTGCTCTTCATCAAGCCCGGTTAACAAAAATATTTTACCGTTTACTTTATATACCAATGTGTCTGGTCCAAAGGGAAGTGTTTCTTCAACACCCATTTTGCTCAGGCAGTATTCACGAAGGGCTTCAATATTCATTTTTCTTATAGCTCTGATGAGTTCAGGGGCAAGTTTTAGATAATGATAGCGGTGGCTTCTATTTCAATTAAATATTCAGGCTCTATCAAAGCTGATACTTCGACCATTGTGTTGCAGGGTTTGATCTCTTTAAAAAATTCACTATGTGCTTTTCCATAATCCTGCCATCTTGAAATGTCGGTAACAAACATTCTTACTCTCACCACGTTCTTCATTTCTGCACCAGCTCTTTTCAAAACTTCCTCGATTTTTTTATAAATATATTTAGTTTGACTATAGGCATCGTCCTTCCCCACAACTTGTCCGTCCGGACCACTTGCTACAGTTCCCGTTACTTCAACCACATTTCCAACTTTTACTGCGCGACTGTAACCAACAATCTCTTCCCATTTTGAGCCCGATGAATAATTTATACGTTCCATATTATAAATTAAAGGCTTTTTTCAATTTTTTATTTCTATGTTTTCGGGCTTGATTAACGATTCTCCATTCATGCGTAAAAATATCTGGGTCACTGTTACCACATCTTTCTGGCAATAAGTAACAATACGATCAAGATTTTTTTCTTTCCAATAAACCTCATTCACTTTGCTTCCATCAATATCATCCTTTGGGGTGGCAATATCAAGGGTTCTTGCAAGAAGATTTAACGAAGTGTAACTTTTATAATCACCGAATTTCCATAGATCAAGTGTGTCTAAATGAGGAACATCCCATGGCTTTTTTCCGTTGAGTTTTAGAATTTCCGGGATAGGAAGATGGTTTATGATCAGCCGGCGGCAGAGGTATGGGAAATCAAATTCCTTTCCATTATGAGCGCAGAGAAATTTGTTTCCATCCAGGCACCATTTAGTCAGCATTTCACAAAACTGATGCAACAACAATTTTTCATCATCGCCCCAAAAGGATTTTATGACAAGTTTTTTCTCATCGCGTGTTCCCTGGATGATCCCGCAGCTTATGCAAATAATTTTGCCGAATTCAGCATAAATGCCGGCACGGGAATAAATACTCTGGGCTGTTTCAGTCTCTTTGTTCCGGATTAAATACGATGCTTTCAAATTCCATAAATCTTTCCATTCGTCAGAAAGATTTTCGTGTGTTTCCTGCTGTGAAACTGTTTCTATATCCAGGAAAAGAATACAGTTAAGTGGAAGTGATGAACTCATAGAAAAAGGATAAGTAAATTGATATGGTTTTCTCTGCTAAGACTTTTCGAAGGTGCGAAATTTTTAAATACCAGGAACATCTACAAATATTTATCCCCTACGGCTTTCTTTACTTCTGCTACATAATCCTTGATCTCCTGTTCTTTTTCCTTCTTACAGATAAGTAAAACATCCTTTGTATCTACAACAATAAAGTTCTCCAGGCCCTGCAGAACAACCAATTTCGTGTCGGGTACATGCACCATACATTTTGTACTATCTATTACAACTACTTTTTTTCCTGCAACTGCATTTTCCAGTGAGTCTTTTTCGATGTTTTCCCAGGCGCTTTTCCAGGTACCAAGATCACTCCAGCCGAATGACGCAGGAATCACATATACATTATCAGCCTTTTCCATGATCCCAAAATCAATAGAAATGTTCGAGCACTGGGTATAGATATCATTAAGGACCGCAGCTTCTTCAGGCGAATTGAATTTGTCCTTTTCAGCAGCAAACACCTCATACATTTCCGGCAAATATTTTTCAAAGGCAGTCAAAATATTTTTTACTTTCCAGAAAAAGATACCGGCGTTCCATAAAAAATCGCCGCTTGCAATAAAAGTTTTTGCTAACTCGAGATTCGGTTTTTCAGTAAAGGTTTTTACTCTAAAAATACCCGGGGCAGCTTCAAGAGTGTCATGCTGAATATAACCATAGCCGGTGTTAGGATAATTTGGTTTTATGCCAAGGGTTACCAACGCATTTAAATGATCAACAAAATTTAAAGCGTTATGCGTTGTTTTTACAAATTCATCCGTTTCCAGAACCAGGTGATCAGAAGGAGCTGCAACCATGCAGGCTTTTGGATCTTTGCTTATTAATTTAAATGAAATATAAGCAATGCAAGGCGCTGTGTTTTTTCGATAGGGCTCACTCAAAATATTTTCTTCTGCGATTTCAGGTAATTGTTTTTTTACCAGGATTGCGTATTCATTAGAAGTTACGACATAAATATTTTCTGTTGGTACCACTTTGCTGTACCTTTCAAAAGTCTGTTGAATAAGCGTCTTGCCGGTTCCAAGAATATCAAGAAATTGTTTGGGATAATTTGTGCGGCTCATTGGCCAAAAGCGACTTCCAATTCCGCCAGCCATTATTGCTACATAGTGATGTTTGTTCATATCATCAGCTCCTGCTTTTAATTTAAATAAATCCTTCTTTTAAAAGATCGTGAAGATGTATCATTCCCAAATATTTTCCGTCTCTGACTACGATTATTTGAGTTATCTCGTGCCTTCGCATCAAGTCCAGTGCATTTATAGCCAGTTCGCCAGGGCCAATGGTTTTCGGATTTGATGTCATAATATCTTTTGCCTCGATTTTTTCTGATAAATTATTTTTCTCGAGCATTCTTCTCAGGTCTCCATCTGTAATAATGCCAAGAAGATTTTTTCGGCGATCCACAACAGCGGCTGCTCCTAACCTTTTTTTTGTTATCTCGACAATTACTTCTTTCAATGATTGGGTTAAAAACACAGCCGGTTTTTCGTTCTCTGTATAAATATCGGAAATGCGGAGGTATAATTTTTTTCCAAGCATACCCCCGGGATGAAATTTTGCAAAATCGTTTAAGCCAAATCCTTTCAAATTCATAAGGCAAACAGCTATTGTATCACCCATCACCAGTTGGGCAGTTGTGCTTGTAGTAGGAGCAAGATTATTCGGACAGGCTTCCTCTTCAACTGTGGTGTTAAGAACGATGTTTGATTGTTTGGCAAGGTAAGAAGATGTATTACCAACCATGGCAATTAAGATGTTTCCAAAACTTTTGATTAAGGGAACTAACACTTTTATTTCGGGGCTACTCCCACTTTTACTGATGATCATTACAGCATCTTCCTTTTGAACAATTCCAAGATCGCCATGAATAGCATCTGCAGCATGCATAAAAACTGAGGAGGTGCCCGTGGAGTTTAAGGTAGCAACGATTTTTTGCGCGATGATCGCACTTTTTCCTATACCACTTATTACCAAACGCCCTTTGCATTTAGCAATAACATTAATTGCTTTTTGAAAGTCTTTGTCGATAAATTCAGCTAAAGCCCGGATAGATTGAGCTTCCATTTGTATCGTTCGGAGGGCTGTTTGTTTAATGGAAGGCTGCATTCATTAAGTATTTGCAGTTGACTCGTATCAATTAAGGCCGCAAATTTAGATGATTTAAAAGGAATTACCCTATTAGAATCGACGGCATGATAATTTTAACTTTAGCCTGCCTCTAAATAAGTTTTTGCTTTGTAAATTCGCAATCTTGCCGATTAACTCTTAACCGGGCCTGAACGTTGTGCGAAAGGAGCTTTCAAAAAATTTCAAACATCACCTTCCCCGTTTAATTGACCAGACGAAATAGTGTATAAAAAATCTTTTTTTCAGATGTTTTGATCGGCTAAAAATCAGTACCTTAATTAAAAGCCTACGGGCGTGAAGCAAAAAATAAAATGGCGACTTCTACTGCAAAAAAACCTTCCGGGAAAAAGTTTGTGAAAAATACCGGACAAACTTCCGCAAAGAAAAAATTAGATCTTCATAGCGCACTCCAGGAGCATTTTGGATTCGATAAGTTTAAAGGCAACCAGGAAAAGATCATAGAATCTGTCTTAGCGGGTCACGATACGTTTGTAATAATGCCAACAGGAGGCGGGAAAAGCTTGTGTTATCAACTTCCTGCGTTGGTGAGTGAAGGGCTTGCCATTATTGTAAGCCCCCTGATAGCTTTAATGAAGAACCAGGTTGATCTTATTCGTAGTTACAGTAGTAAGGATGAGGTGGCTCATTTTCTCAATTCAAGCCTCACAAAAAGGGAGATCAGGGAAATACACGACGATTTGCAAACCGGCAAAACAAAAATGTTATATGTTGCTCCTGAGACCCTGACAAAGCAAGAGAATCTTGATATTTTCAGTGATTTGAAGATTTCTTTTTTCGCGGTAGACGAGGCTCATTGTATTTCTGAGTGGGGACATGATTTTAGACCGGAATACAGAAGATTGAGGGAAATGATGATTCAGATTAATCCTGATATTCCGGTTATTGCTTTAACGGCAACGGCTACGCCAAAGGTACAGAGTGACATCATAAAAAATCTCGACCTGCGCGAGCCCCGGATTTACACCGCTTCATTTAACAGGCCTAACCTTTATTATGAGATACAACCGAAAATAAAAAAGGAGCAAACGCTAAAAAATCTTGTAAGGTTTATTAGCCAAAACAAAGGTAAAAGTGGAATTATTTATACGACAAATAGAAAAACAACCGAAGAATTAGCTGAACTCCTTCAGAAAAATGACATTAAAGCTGTCGCGTATCACGCGGGTATTGACGGTAAAATAAGAACAGAGCGGCAAGATCAGTTTCTCAATGAAGATGTACAGGTGATTGTTGCGACGATTGCATTCGGTATGGGAATAGATAAACCAGACATAAGGTTTGTGATTCATTATAACATTCCGAAAAGCATTGAAAATTATTACCAGGAAACAGGCCGTGCCGGCCGCGATGGAATGGAGGGTAAGTGTATCCTATATTATTCACATAAAGATGTTTCGAAGCTCGAGCATTTAATGAGAGATAAACCGCTTAGCGAAAGAGAAGTTGGTGCTCAACTCATCAATGAAACGGTCGCGTTTGCTGAAAGCGGTGTTTGTCGCAGAAAAACTTTACTAGGATATTTTGGCGAAGAGTATCAAAAGGAAAATTGCGGCTATTGCGATAATTGTAAGCATCCAAAAGAAAAGGTAGAAGCGAAGGAACAGGCGGCATTAACTTTAAAAGCTATAAAGGCTTTGGATGAGCGCTTTGCTACTGAGTATGTAGTAAACATAATTATTGGAAGACTCACTCCGCAAATACAGATGTTTCGTCACGACGGATTGAATGTTTTCGCGAGTGGCAACGATCACCCTGCTCATTTCTGGAGTTCACTTATCAGGCAATTGTTGTTGGAGAACTTGTTAAGCAAGGACATAGAGGAATATGGTGTCCTTAAGATCACTAAAAAGGGCGAAGAGTTCTCAAAGAAACCAAAGTCATTTAAGATTGTTTTAAATAATCTTTTTGAAGAAGCCAATGAAGATGACGATGAAAATAACGAAGCAACGACAGGCGCGGCGGCCGATGAGAAATTATTTGAGATGTTGAAAGATCTGCGTCAAAAAGAGGCCAGGAAAAAGGGACTGCCTCCGTTTGTTATTTTTCTTGAATCTTCTTTGCAGGATATGGCTACCATGTATCCCACAAATTCCGTTGAGCTTGAAAAATGCCAGGGAGTAAGCAAAGGAAAAGCGTTGCGTTATGGAAAACCGTTTGTTGAACTAATTGCAAAATATGTGGAAGAAAATGGAATTGAGAGACCGGATGATTTTGTGATGAAGAGCATAGTGAATAAAAGCGGTTTGAAAGTTTATATTATTCAGCAAACAGATAAAAAAATCCCTTTGGACACTATTGCGAAGCATAAGGACATGAGGATAGACGATTTACTTGAAGAAATGGAAACAATTACCGCCAGTGGCACAAAATTGAATTTAGATTATGCGATTGAACAAATGATTGATGAAAATGAACAGGAAGAGGTGTTGGATTATTTTAAAAGCTGCGAAACCTCTTCTTTACAAATTGCCCAGCAAGAATTATCAGAGTTTGAATTTACATGGGAACAACTAAAAATTATGCGCATAAAATTCCTGGCTCAATATGGAATGTGATGGAAAGAACAAGGCACAAGGAACAGGAACTAAAAAAGTTTCAACATTCGACAATCTACCCTTATTTTTGCTGCCCCGTTTAAGAGTCCTGGACATTGTTCCTTGATTCTTGAATCTTCAAAGGGTGCGGTAGCTCAGTTGGTAGAGCAAAGGACTGAAAATCCTTGTGTCGGCGGTTCGATTCCGCCCCACACCACGAAGCCTCTAAAAAACGTAGAGGCTTTTTAGAGAAAATTTCATAAGGCAAACTCGCTCGAATTGTTTGCCCGATCATATATGAGAAGCGTCTTCGAGGTGCCAGCGACGACACGAATCATAGATGGTGAAGTCGATTTGTTTATTTGTCGACGATCTTGATTGAATAACCAATTTATATTACTTTCAGCCATTAATTTTTAGTTCCCTTGTTTGGGTTAGCGAATATCAGTTTAGCAATAGCGCTTTGCAAATGAAAAAGGGGGTGGTTGTATTGATTGGGTAAAACAAATGAAAATTATTATTGATGACAACGGTCCAATGCTACGGACCATAATGAACTTGCAGTGAACAAATACACTTGTTTATTTTTATTGGTAACCGTAATCGCTTGTGCTTGTAAAAAGACTTTAACAACAACAAGTCAAAACCCGTTGCTTGGTTCCTGGAGATTTTCCAAGGCCTATACAATGTGGAATTTTTATGAACCAACCGACAGCGTGTACATAAGCTTTGATGGTTCTAATAACTATGAATTCAGGAGTCGCAATTTGCCAGTTGATAACGGGACATATGCCATTTCGCCCGATTCATTAGTGGCCCTTAATCCCGCCGACACTGCATATTCGTCATTTTACAGCTTGACCCACCTAACTATGTCATACAATTATGCCTCCCGATCATCGTTTGCATCTGATAAATATTATTTTTCTAAACCTGGTCCAGACGAACTTACGATAAGACGGGTTTGGTCTCTCCCGAATAACCCATACTATTTTTATGTTGAAAGTTATGATTTTGAAAAAAGGTAAATCAATAGCCCAGAGATTGCACATGGCCATTGTGTACTCGTCGTTCAACTGTTATTGCTTGAAAATATTTTTCGGATTGCTAATAGGCTCTTATGTTATATCAATGGCCGGATGCAGAAAGGAAAGCCAACATTCATCTATAAAATTGCTTTTGCAAAATAGGTGGTCAGTTCATAACGAGACAACGGTGCTGCCTTATTGCTCATCGGCAGACAGGTTCGTTTATAATGGAAATTCCGCGGATTTTTATTCATTTAAAAATAATGACACATTAACGGTTTATCGGTCTGGAACTCTTCTTAGTCCGAGTACCTCAATTTGGTTTGTCCTTACATATTCATTATTGGATGATAATAAACTTGCCACCTACAGCCCGGCTTATGGCCGAGGGGATACAAGTAACATAATAAAAATAACCAACGATTCTTTAATTTTTGTGGGACGTTTATCCTACTCCTTCTTAAATCTTTGTACAAACACGATTATGACTGGTGTAGCAGGCGACACGTTGAGACTTTATCGATGAACTGCGCTTTAGCTGATGTACAACCCTCTTCAAGGATTCGCCAACCGCTCTTGCTTGTCAACTCAGATGCAGGAAAACTTTTGTTCAGCTCTCCTTCAAATCAGTATCTGTCCATAACAAACCTTCGCCCGACACGACCAGGCTTCTAACGCTTTAGAGGCTTTTCATTCATGTAAAAATCCCTGGTGACCATTTTTGAGAAGAATCTGATAATAAAAGAATCTCACTCGCGAGGCTCTTTCCAATTAATGACTTGGTGCAGGCGTATGCACACCCTCAGCAATCTCCTCGACCATTTTTTATTAAATGCATCAAGGTCTTCTGGGCTGCGGTTTATAACCAACCCATTATCAACAACTACTTCCTTGTCGTGCCAGTTCACTCCTGCATTTTTCAGATCAGTTTGCAGGGATGGATATGAGGTCAAATTCCTGTTTTCAAGCAAGTTTGTTTCAATTAATAGTTGTGGGCCATGGCAAATAGCCGCTACCGGTTTCCCTTATTCCAAAAAATCTTTCGCGAATGCAATTGCGTCTTTATTCCTTCTTAATTTATCCGGATTTAAAACGCCACCTGAAAGCATTAGCGCATCGTAATCTCCTGCGTCTACATCGGGCAAATTTTTATCAACTTGTAATTCTATACTCCACAGTGATCATGATTCCACGCTTTTACTCTTCCTTTTTGTAATGAAACTATATGTACAGTGGTACCTGCTTCTTCAAGTGCTTTCCTGGGGCTTGTCAACTCAACTTCTTCAAAGCCATTTTCAATAAGAATGACTACGGTCTTTCCATTCAATTTTGCCATAATAGAAAATTTAAGGGATAAAAACTAGTTTACTAAATGGCAACAAAAACCAGACCTTAGCGATAAGTATGTACTGAATTCTTATCTCCCCATGTATACCATAAGAATTTGTACATCACTTGGATTAATTCCTGAAATGCGACTTGCCTGTCCAAGTGTGCGGGGTTTTATTTTGGTGAGCTTTTCTCTTGCTTCATTACCTAAGGCTTGAATTTTTTTGAAGTCAAAATTTTCCGGTATCTCAAGGCCTTCCAATTGAGTCATTCTTTGTACAAGCTCCTTTTCTTTTTCTATATAAACTTCGTATTTGACTTGTATGGAAGCCTGTTCGATCGTCTCTTTATCAAAAAAGTTAAGCGACTCTTTAAGTCCGGGCGAATGGATTACCAGGTCTGTTAATTCAACATCTGGCCGCAGTAATATCTTTTCCAATTTTTGTTTTTCAAAGATTGGAGAGGAATTAATTGAACTGAGAAATACATTGATTTCATCGGGCTCAATTGAGACGTCACTTAGAAGTTTTTTTATTTTTTCAACACCTGATTTTTTTTCAATCACCTTTTCCATTCTTTCCTGGGAAGCAAGGCCCAATCTATAACTCGATTCAGTTAAACGCAGATCAGCATTATCCTGGCGAAGTATCGTTCTAAATTCGGCCCTTGAAGTAAACATTCTGTATGGCTCTTCGGTTCCTTTACTTATGAGGTCATCAATCAAGACCCCAATGTATGCTTCACTTCTTTTTAAAATTAGCGGCGACAGGTTTCTTATTTTTTGATGAGCATTTATACCGGCCATTAACCCCTGGCAAGCAGCTTCTTCATAACCAGTTGTTCCGTTTATTTGCCCTGCAAAGAACAGATTATCAATAAGTTTTGTTTCTAATGAATATTTTAATTGGGTCGGCGGAAAATAATCATACTCTATTGCATAACCCGGTCTAAAAATCTTAGCTTGTTCAAAACCAGAAATATTACGAATTGCTTCGTATTGAACTTCTTCAGGTAGAGATGTCGAAAAACCATTTACATAAATCTCCACTGTATTCCAGCCTTCTGGCTCAATAAAGAGTTGGTGCCTTTCTCTTTCCGCAAATCGATTTATTTTGTCTTCAATGCTCGGACAGTACCGTGGGCCGATACCATCAATCCGGCCAGTGAACATCGGGCTTTTATCGAAGCCCGTTTTTAGAATATTATGCACCCTGGGATTTGTATAGGTAATCCAGCAGCTTTTTTGTTTTTCAGGTTTTGGAGTGTTAAGAAAAGAGAAACCGGATATTTCTGTGTCTCCCCGCTGCTCCTCCATTTTGCTATAATCCAAACTACGGCCATCAACCCGCGGTGGTGTGCCTGTTTTCAACCGATCGCTTCGAAAACCAACAGTAATAAGTTGTTCTGTGATACCAGTCGCCGCCTTTTCAGCTACCCTTCCTCCACCAAAACTTTTTTCTCCAATATGAATAATGCCATTTAGAAATGTGCCATTTGTTAATACAACTCCTTTGGCTTTGATGTGGTGTCCTAAACCTGTTATTACACCGTGAACTTTTTGCTTCTTTATTAAAAGGCCATGAACCATGTCCTGATAAAAGTCAACATTCGTAGTTTGCTCCAACATTTCTCTCCATTTCAACGAAAACAGCATCCTGTCATTTTGAGACCGTGGACTCCACATAGCCGGTCCCTTTGATTTATTCAACATTCTAAATTGGATCAAAGAGGCGTCTGAAACGATACCCGAATAACCGCCTAACGCATCTATTTCCCGAACTATCTGCCCTTTTGCAATACCACCCATTGCCGGATTGCAACTCATCTGCGCAATGGTTTGCATGTTCATCGTGATCAGCAAAACTTTTGAACCAAGATTTGCAGCAGCAGCTGCAGCTTCACAGCCGGCATGCCCAGCTCCTACCACAATAATATCATACTCAGGAAACATGGCTGCAAAGTTATTTGCTTCTTCCGCTCAGTCAGTATACTTTTTTAAAAAGTCAATTTCCTTTTTGACTTTATCAACAGGGCGACCACTATTTAAAAGCTCGAATTCAAAAGAAGAATAGTTTTCAATGTGTTTAAGATAATCACGGTACTTTATTATGAAGGATTGTTGTTGCTCAGAACTAATTAATTCAGATAATTCAATTCGAACGATTTTTTCCAGCAAGTCCTTGCAAGGTTTATATTGAGTTTTATCAAATAGTTCTTTAAAATAGTTCTTTGCTCCCAATATATCTATTCGGTTTCCCCGGTCTTTATTCCGTTGAAAAGCTTCCACTCTTAAATTGGTAAAATTCCAACACATTTTCAATTCTTTCTCATCGGTGAAGTCGAAATAAGTCACTGGGATTATATGATCAAACTGCCATTTTTGCCCAAAACCCTGCCATCCCATTCCCTTTTCAAACTGCAATTCAAACCAATTGCGCATTCTTTCAATATCCAAACCAAAATAAGGGGCATAAAAAACGCAGGGATTTCTTTCTAATAAATAACGTCTAAGGGCAATTTGCCATTTTCTTTTTTCCCGGAACTTAAGTAAAGAAGGCGTAATGTCTGTTTTTGCCTGCCATTTTTTTCTAGCCATAAGTTCCACAAAGATATGGATTCCACGAGACACGGTTTCACTATGAAACCGTGTCTCGTGGAACCAAATTAAAGTACTGGCGAAGATAATGTTCCTCTTTTTTTCTCATTTGTAACTGTTCTTCTTTTGTTTTATCACTATATCCGCATAAATGCAAAGCTCCATGAAAAATAATACGGTGCAGTTCCTTTTTGAAGGTCTGTCCGAATTGGTCAGCATTGTTTTTCACTTGTTGAAGACTAATATATATCTCACCTATAACTTCTGTCCGCGGATTTGATAAATTAAAACTAACTACATCAGTATAATAGTCATGTTTTAAATAAGCTCGGTTAATCTCTAAAAGAAACTTATCGCTACAAAATATATAATTTAGGGAACTGAGGCTTTTTTTCTCTCTTTTGAATAAAAAAATGAGAAAATCTTTCAGCTTTTTTCTATTCCTTAGACTGGCAGGCACATCTTTAAAAAAGAAATGAATAGGCGCCCTGGATTTAACAACCATATTTTCAAAATTCGTAAACAAAAGAGAACTATCAACAGTAGTTTTGCATGAGAGTAGTATAATGACAAAACTTTCAGAATTAAAACCCGGTCAAAAAGCAGTAATAAAAAGTTTTACTAATACTGAAACTTACTTGAAATTAATGGAAATGGGCTGCGTTCCCGGAGAAAGTATCTTGATTGAACAAATAGCGCCATTCGGGGATCCGATTTCCGTTAAGGTATCGGGATATTTTTTAAGCCTTCGACTTAATGAAGCAGAGGATATCGAGGTTGAAATAAGTGGTTGACTATCAATGTAATAAATGAAAATTTGTCTATTTTTTGGCTCTTTCAACCCTGTTCACACCGGGCACCTTATAATTGCTAATCATGTTTTAAATCTAATGGTGTTTGAAGAAATATGGTTTATTGTTTCCCCTCAAAATCCTTTTAAAGACAATAACCAGCTTCTGGATGAAAAAAATAGGCTAAGGCTTGTTAAAAAGGCAATATCAGGGAATGACAGACTTAAAGTATCCAATATAGAATTTAAACTTTCAAGACCTTCTTATACGATTAATACACTTTCATATTTAAAAGAAAAATATCCTGACCATAAGTTTTCAATAATTATGGGAAGCGACAGTTTTCAACAGCTCGATAAATGGAAAAGCTTCGGGGAAATAATTCCCAATTATAAAATTCTTATCTATTGCCGTCCTGGTTTCAAGGTAGAAGACAAATTAAATGCCGACGCAGAAATTTTAAATTCTCCTTTACTTGGAATTTCGTCTACCGGGGTTCGTGAATTAATAAGAAACGGAAAATCTATTCGTTATTTGGTCCCTGAGAAAGTAAGAAAAGAAATAATAGAAAATCAATACTATAAAAAATAGCCAAGTAGCAAACAGGAAATAACAATTATAGGTGAAGGGATCCTTGTATAGTGAAGTAATAAAAAGGTTCCAAGAATAATTCCTACATTTATAAAGCTCACTGTCTTTGCTTCTACCAGTGAAATGTCTTTCATAATATAAAGAGTAGAGGCAATAAGAATTCCAACTACAGCTGCGTTTACCCCTTCGGTTGATCTGTATACTGCGGCATATTTTTTTAAATTATTCCAAATGGGAAAAAAGAAAAGCACAAGCAGTGCGCTGGGTAAAAAAATAGCTACTGTTCCAATAAGGCAACCCAATAGTTGCATGGCAGTTTTTTCCCGGGAGGTATAACCCATATCTTTTAACGCCATTCCTCCCGCAAAGGAAGCAATTGAAAAAACCGGCCCGGGAATCGCACGAACGATTCCCATTCCATTATACATATCTTCTTTATCAATTGTAATCACGTTTTGATCGTTCTTTTTTTGTCTTACTTCTTGAGATCGTATACAGAATTGTTCGTACATCATTGGCATTAGTACCTGTCCTCCGCCAAATACTAAACTTCCCATCCTGTATGTATTTTCAAATAAGTTGATTGGCTTTCGATCCGGCCAATTATTTTTTTTTGCCTTTGAACTTATAATTCCAGCCGCAATGAATATAATGGCAAATAACCAGATGTTCCACCATTTAATTTTTCTTGGCTTCTGTTCGGTTTGAGGAATACGTTTTCTACTAAGATTTGTTGTCAGACCGCCGAGGACAATTAATAGCGGAAATATCCAGGGATTTTTGAATAGAAAATAAGTGGCTGCAGCACTTACCAGCATTATAATCCAGGTTACTGTGTTTCGGATTGAAACTCCAAAAGCAGCAGTTGTTGCATATACCAAAAAACCAGCAGCCATAGGAGCAATAAACTTAAAAATATCATGATGAAGTGTTCTTTGATCAAAATAATGAAGTAAAAAAGAAAAGGCGCCCATTAAAATGGATGCAGGCAAAATCCAGATAATCAGGGTTAAGACTGCAAGCCAAACACCTCCCCGCTTGTATCCTATCAAGGTAATGGTTTGAGTAGAAGAAGCGCCGGGAAGAAGTTGACAAAACCCATTGTATTCAAGCAATTCTTCTTTGGTTATATAAGGCCTTTGGTGAACGAAAGTTTTCATCATCATAGCAATATGCGCCTGGGGACCACCAAAAGCGGTAATACTATATAAGAAAACAGATTTTAAGAAATGAAGGTGGCGAAGCATCACCATAATTAAATATAAAAAATTTTCAAATAAAGAAAGACGGGAATATTTTCAAAAATGTTTATTGCTTAAATTGATAGAAATTTTTCAGAATGAAATATGCGGTTGGACTGTTGATAATATTTTCTTTGAGTGATCAATGTTATACCCAGAGAACAGATAAAGAATTAAAAGACAAAATAGCTGACCTGATTAAAGGTTATAACGGGGATATTGGTATTTATATAAAAGAGCTGAATAGTGGAAAACTGGTTACTATCAACGCAGATACTATTTTTCCCACTGCGAGTATCGTCAAGATTCCGATTTTGATTGGAATAATGGATAAAATAAATCATGGTGAGTTGTTCTATGATTCAGCATTCACTTATAAGGATTCTCTTTTGTACGAAGGTGAAGATATTCTCGGCTCATTTAAAAACAATGAAAAGATTTTGCTGAAGAAACTGATGATGTTGATGTTAACGACAAGCGATAACACAGCCAGTTTATGGCTGCAAAGTTTAGCAGGGAAAGGAGCAAGGATAAATGAAATACTGGATAGCCTGGGATTCAAATACACGCGGGTAAATTCCAGAACACCCGGAAGAGAGAACAACCGGACTATATATGGATGGGGACAAACGACTCCCCGGGAAATGGGTAAACTGATTGAAATGATTTACCGCAACCAGATATTTTCACCAGCGATGTGTGAACGAATGATGCGTTGCCTCGGAAGAAATTTCTGGGATGAAGACGAAGCTATTTCACAAATACCCCCCAGTATTGAAGTATTCAGCAAGAATGGCTGCGTAGATGAAACAAGAAATGAAATATTGCTTGTGAATGCTCCGCACCATCCGTATATCTTTAGCATTTTTACTAAAAATAATAAGGATACCAGCTGGGCACATACGAATGAAGCCTGGACGTTAACCAGGAAAATTTCAAAGCTCCTTTGGAATCATTTTGAGCCAAAAGAAAAATGGAGTTCTGCATTAGTGCCCGACTAATTATTTGAGCAGCTGGTAACATAACAGACTCATCACGTAGGCAAGCCCGGTCATATATACTAACTGGATCAGTGGCCATTTCCAGCTTCTTGTTTCACGTCTTACAATGGCAAGCGTGCTCATACATTGCATGGCAAACAAATAGAAGATCATCAAAGAAATGCCGGTTGCTAAAGTATATAAAGTACTGCCGTCAGATCTCCTGGCGGCTTTCATTTTATCCTGTAGTTTAAAACTGTTTTGATCATCTCCTACGCTATAAAGCGTTGCCATTGTTCCTACAAATACTTCCCGTGCGGCGAATGATGTTACCAGTGCAATACCAATCTTCCAGTCATAACCTAATGGAGCAATTGCCGGCTCGATACTCTTTCCCAAAATACCAGCATAAGAATTTTCTAATCTCGCACTATGTAAGTCTTTATCTAATTGATGCGCATTGGCGCCAGGTTCAGATTTCAACAACTCATATTGTGCATTGATCTTCTCCATTCTTTTTGAAGGTCCAAAGGAACTCAATGCCCAAAGGATTAAGCTAATTATCATGATGACCTTTCCCGCATTAAAAACAAAAACCTTCGCCTTGTTGATCATTGTCTGCAATGCATTTTTCCATCGGGGAGACCTGTATGTTGGCAATTCAAGAATAAAAAAGCTTTTTTCCTTTAGTTTGATGAAATGTTTGGCAACGTATGAAACAATCAATGCCATTGCAAGACCAAGCAAATACAGGCCCATCATCACAAGCGCCTGTACGCCGAGAAATCCAAACAAATATGTTCTCGGAATTACAAGTCCAATTAAAATTGTATAAACTGGTAGTCTTGCTGAACAACTCATCAACGGTGTAATTAAAATTGTCAGCAGTCTTTCTTTCCTATTCTCAATGTTTCTTGCGCTCATAATTGCTGGCACCGCACACGCAAAGCCACTTATCATTGGCATTACACTTTTTCCATTCAGACCGACCGTACGCATTAACCGGTCGGTGAGGAAACTGATTCTTGCCATATAACCGGTGTCTTCGAGCAAAGTGATTAACCCAAATAGAATCATGATCTGGGGAACGAAAACAAGAATGCCGCTTAGTCCAGCCAGTAATCCCTTTGTTAATAAATTACTCCACCACGCATCGGGCAATATGAAAGAAAGAGATGAATTTAATTTCGCAAAACCGGAATCAATCCAATCCATTGGATATTGAGCGAGCCAGAATACACTTTGAAAAAGTAAAAATAAAACAACCAGTAAAATTAGATAACCCCACCGGCGGTCAAGCAGCACATCATCCAGCCTTTCCGTAAACAGAGTTTTTTGCAACGGATCAGGCTCTGATACCGCCGTCTGCATAACACGTTTAATGCGGCCATATCTCTGCAGGATTTCTTCTGCCTGCGTTTTGGTATGATTAAAACCATGCTTTATCTCAATGTTTTCAATTGTATCCTGCATCTCGTTATTAAAATCAAACGATTCATGGTTTATTAAATAATGCATAGCCGTGTAATCACTCAAGACAGGAAAAATTTTTTGAACGTCTTCAATCGAAGCGGAGGCTAATTGTTTATTTTCAATGAAATCCCTTGCCGGCGCCTGGTATAATTGGAGTGCAGTTTGTTCAATCGCTTTTTTTAATTGCGGGATACCCTTTCCCTTTCTTGGATTTACAGCAATAACCGGTACACCTAATTCTCTTTCCAGTTCAGCAATGTCAATTTTAATTCCTTTTCTCCTTGCGATGTCCATCATCGTTAGTACGATTACCATCGGCACTTTCAAATCAATGATCTGGGTGCAAAAAAGTAAATTACGTTTCAGATTGCTTGCATCAGCCACCACCACAATTACATCTGCTTTAATTTTCTTATCCTGGTTCAGCAAAACCTTATAACTGATCCATTCATCGAGTCTTCTTGGGTAAAGGCTATATGTTCCGGGCAAGTCAATCACTTTCGCATCCATGCTTTCCGACACTGTTGTTGTTCCTGTTTTCTTATCAATTGTAACGCCCGGAAAATTTCCTACTTTTTGATTTAACCCGGTAAGGCAATTAAATAAAGAAGATTTGCCGCTATTGGGATTACCTACCAATGCAATATGTAAGTTTTTATTTTTCACAATACCCTAATCTGCAAAAGTAAATTGAATGAATCAAGTGAGTTTACGAATTGCGATTTTTATAACAATAATGAGCCACAATCCGATCACTGTACTTTCTTGGTTCAATATGCTGTATAATTAGTTAACGTTCTGAAAATTTTTTAAACTTTCCTCGTTGAAAAAATTCAGACCTTCCTAAAACATCGCAAAATTTTAAACCCTTGTAATTTTAATTTAACGGCAAATAATGTTTGTATTAATAACTTTGTGCTCTTAACCTTTAACAAAGCTTCTATGATTCATCTGCGATGGCAATTATTGTTCGTGGTTATTTTTTTGAGCCGCGTTGGGGTATCACAAAAAATAAAAAGATCTGATGAACTTACTCTTCGTAATCTTGAAAATCATATTCACTATTTAGCCGATGATAAATTAGAAGGAAGAAGAACCGGCACTAAAGGCGAAGAATTGGCAATGAATTACATTAGCGATCAATTTAAACAAATTGGATTGCGCCCTAAAGGAACTGAAGGATTTTACCAGGCTTTCGATATCAAAGAAGGGAAGCAAATTAATGACGGGACACATTTTATTATCAATGATAAAGAGTTAAAGCTTAATGATGATTATTTCCCATTTGTGTATAGTCCCAATGTAAACATAGAAGCATTACCCGCCATTGCACTGCAGGAATCAGGAATGCCATGGTTTATTAATTTGAAAGACGCTATTGAGGAAAATGTAAACGATTCTCATTTTGATCTGAACGCTTATATTCATCAGCAAACGATAGACTTTAAGACGAAAGGCGCTACCGCATTAATATTTTATAATACTTCTTCAAAAGATGACCAGTTAAAATTTGATGGAAAAGACAAAGAAGATATAACCGGAATACCTGTTGTTTATGTAACAAAGCCGGCGGCTAAAATTTTTTTTAAAGACCTGTCTGCATCGCTTGACATAAAACTGAAAATTGATATCGGCGAAAAGAAACGAACCGGACATAATGTGATTGGATATATTGATAATGGTTCCTTAAACACGGCGGTGATTGGCGCCCATTTCGATCATTTGGGTTATGGTGAGGATGGCAATTCGATGCTTCGAACAGGGGAGCATCTTATTTATAACGGGGCAGATGACAATGCAAGTGGCACGGCGGCATTGATAGAACTGGCCAGGTTGCTGAAAAACTCAAAACTTAATAAAAGCAATTATCTGTTTATTGCTTTTTCGGGTGAAGAGCTGGGATTATTTGGTTCGAAATATTTTGTAGAAAACCCTACTATTAGTTTGAGCAACATTAACTATATGATCAATATGGATATGGTGGGCCGGTTGAATGATAGTACGAAGGTCTTGATTATCGGGGGATATGGAACTTCTCCGGAATGGTCGTCTTTGATCACAACAAAATCCAAAAAACCTGCTTTTGTTATAAAAATCGATTCAAGCGGAACAGGTCCAAGTGATCATACTTCATTTTACAACAAGAATATTCCTGTTTTATTTTTCTTTACAGGCATTCATGCAGATTATCATAAACCAACTGACGACTATGACAAGATCAATTTCACCGGTGAACTTAGTATCGTAAATTACATCTATTCTCTTATTGAAAAGGAAAATAAAGAAGATCATAAACTGGTATTTGAAAAAACAAGAGATACTCAAACAAATACGTCGGCAAGATTCAGTGTAACATTAGGGATAATGCCTGATTACACTTTTGCAGGCACCGGTGTCCGGGTAGATGGAGTAAGTGATGGCAGGCCTGCGCAAAAAGCAGGTTTGCAAATTGGCGATATAATATTGCAATTGGGTAATTATAATGTTACCTCGCTGGAAAATTATATGGAGGCACTGGGAAAATTTAAAAAAGGAGACACAACAGTTGTTAAATTTAAAAGAGGAAATGAAAATAAGGAAGCGCCGGTAGAATTTTGATCAATGGTCTGAAATTTTATGAAATTAGTTTTAGACAATAAGAATCTCGCTGAAGATTTTTTTGAAGGTACAAGATTGCTTGGTATCATAGCGCCTATTAAAGATTATCAGCTTTCCTGGCACCTGAATAATGTGATGGGAATGGATTTTCGTATCAATAATGACATAGAGATACAACTCAGTAAAAAGAAAAGAGATTATTTTTTTGCAGTGTACGAGTTTTGCGAACAGACAGGCTCTCTTAACCATTACATTTATAATAATCGTTTTGATGGTGAGTACCTTCTTCCTGAATTCAAACATTTTGATTTTTTATGGCTCATGAAAGGAGATGTTGTTCCCGAAGACCGCTTGCAGGAAACTATAAATAATATCAAAGCAATAGATGGCATACAGCTTGTAGCGGAGTTGACAAATGAGAAGGTCAGGAATAAAGAACACCTTGTTTTTTAGAGCCCTATCATATAACTAAATAAAAGCTGTTGAAATGAAATTGAATTATTTAACTCAGAAAAAGTTTTCGCCCGGCGAAACGTTTGATAGCTCCCCGCCAGCTGGCGGAGATGGGGGCAAATGGGAAGAAAAAAACAATAGTCTTTATCGCAAGTTCCAATTCAAAGACTTCAGCGAGGCATTTGCCTTTATGACAAGAGTGGCACTTGAAGCAGAAAAAATGGACCATCATCCTCTATGGACCAATGTATACAACCAGGTTGAAATTTGGTTATCTACGCATAGCGCCGGTGATATAATTACAGTCAAGGACAAACAACTTGCAAAAAAAATTGATGCTTTAATCTGACATTTACCGCATTATGAACTTCATTCCCCCGCCGCTTTCATTATTTAATCCCGTTTTTGACAGGCTATAGGTAAAGCTTAACAAAAAGAAACGACGTAAGTTCTTTACACGGCTATCTTCAATATAATTTTGATTTGTTGAACGACTGATTCCAATATTTTGATTTAAAATGTCGTTAACTGAAAATTTTATTTCAGCACGATTGAAATGCAGTATTTGTTTACTGATACTTGCATTCCATAAAGGCACTTTGGCATTGAATCCTTCTGCGTGCTGACCATTGATCATGTAATTAAAATCAGTGGCGAAATAAAATCCTTTTGGTAATTGCCAATCAATCTCTCCGGAATATTCCTGGTTCAGATATTTCGAATTCTTAGTAGTTTGAATTGAATAATCAGAGTTTGAATAACTCACCCCTGCGCTCAGCGAAAGATTTAATTTTTCACCCGGGCTCATATCTAACCTGAGGTTAGGGCCAAATGTCATAGTATTGATCTTATTCATTTCTGCTTTATTCGCTGTATCGCTGATAAGTTGTTTGTCTTTGTAATATGAAAGATCTGAGCTGATATCTAAAGAGCCTTTCAAAAAGTGAACGGGAAAACCCCAGCTAATGTTTCCATTGATATTATAAACTCCATTCACATTCACCGGCAACACAGAATCTACGCCAAGTGCGTTTATACGATCATAGTTCGCAATTTTATTTTGCGTCTCCTGCATAGTAAAAAAAGCAAAAAAGTTCCTGTTCTTAAACGGATCTATTAATGAAGCATTCAACCGAATGGTGTGTACAAATTCCTGTTTCAAATTTGGATTACCCAACTTTACATATAATGGATTGCTGTTATCAGGAACAGGTTGTAATTGCGTAACGGATGGTTGATTAGTACTCGTGGTGTAATTGAGGAGAATGTTTTTGAATTTTGAAAAGTAGTATTGAAATCTTGCAGCAGGTAAAAGGTTAGTAAAACTTTTACTGATGATCGAGTCTTTGCCATTATTTAAAATCTTTCCTTGTAGTTCAGATTGCTGCCAGGAAAGGCCTGCCGCATAATTGTATTTTTTTGTTTGCTTACGAAAACGCAGTCCTCCATTGTTATACCCATAACTGTTTTCAAAATCGTTTGTAAGTACATTGTTTAAAAGATCAAATTTTCCGTTGCTTTGATTGTAATCATAAGTTTTTTTTGACGAGCTGTTTTTTGTATCGCTTTTTCCCAGGCTGAATTCCAACAATGACCTTTTAAAAACAGGTTCCGTATAAACTGCTCGCACGTTATAACCCTGCAGATCACTTCCATTATTATTTTTTTGACTGATCGAATCACGATTTAGAAATGAGCCGGCCTGGTCATAAAAATTCGTAATGGAATGAAGCAAGCCGTCGCCATCATTACTATTCAGGCTTGTTAATAAATTTAAAGAAAAGGTTCTTCCTTTTCTATGAAATTTTTTTCTGAATAAAATGTTTGTGTTCAGATTGTATCCCTCATTGTTCGATAAATTATTGCTGGTACCATCATTAATTTTTATTCCATGGTCTGATGAAGTAGTATAATCTGATAAGGTTTTATTTCTTGTTTTTTGATGGCTAAAGGAAGGAGAGATTTTTAATGACGTAAAAGAATCGATCTGGTAATCAGCCATGAAATTCAAGCGATGATTGTTGTTGAGATTATCGGAATATGAGTTTTGTTTATAAAGATTTGCCGGTGAAAAATATTGTCGCTGGATAGAGCTTTGCCTGCTTGGATCGTAACGACTGTAAAAATAGTTACTCTGGAAATCCGTTTTCGTGCCAATAATGTTGTTATAATTTATTCCGCCACCGGATGTTGTATTGATGCCGGTATTATTAGCACCCAATAAACCAGCAAGGGGATCATCGGGTCCGACATTGATGTTGATGTTTCCTCCGCCAGTTTTTAACTGATTCAATGCGCCGGTGAAATTTAAAACATCCATGAAGGAGAACCCTTCTGCGTTTGTATTATTTCCCATACCGATGGCCGACATTTGTCTTGCGCCTTTAAATGAATTCACATTGAATTTTCCCTGGTATCTTCCATCCGTTCCTTCGCCGGCATTTATTTTTCCGAACATTCCCTTCTTTTTTTCTTTTTTTAACTTCAAATTGATCGTCTTTTCACTGTTGCCATCGTCGAATCCTGTTAGTTGTGCCTGGTCACTCAGTTTATCATATACCTGGACTTTGTCAATTGCATCGGCAGGTAAATTTTTTGTCGCAATTTTTGGATCGTTGCTAAAAAATTCTTTTCCATCTACCAATACTTTTTGAACTTTTTCACCCTGCGCTTTTACCGTTCCATCTTTTTCAACTTTTACTCCCGGTAATTTTTTTAGCAGATCTTCAACATTTGCGTTGGGTTGTGTTTTAAAAGAACCGGCATTGTATTGAATCGTATCACCCACAAGTGTTACCGGCGGAGTTTCAGAGGTAACGATGACTTCACCCAATACTTTGCTGCGATCATTCATGATGACATTTCCAAAGTCAATATCCTTATGCTCATCGTCAATTTTAAAAATGCGGTCACTATTATGATAATTTACATGAGTGATCAATAGGCGATATTCCCCATTTTGTATGCCCGTCAATTCAAACCTTCCATTATTATCAGTCATAGTAAAACTAACCAGTGAAGAATCCTTTCTTTGCATTAAGGTAATGGTAGCACTGCTTACAGGTTGTTTTACTAATGTATCATAAGCTATGCCTTTTATAGTTCCGTTTTTTTGAGCTGTTGTTATTATACTAAATGAAATGAAAAGGAGAATTAGGCATGATTGTCTCATAGCTGTGGTATTCAGCTACGAAAATATTTTTCAAAAAAAAGAAAACGGGTTAACCATTCGTGTTTTATTGTTAATGAAGGTTAAGAAATTTCCGACACTGTATCCAAAAGAAATTTCATTCTATCATGAGCTTGTCATGCCGATACTTCGTTCCTCAGCACAGGCTGCGGAGGCATCTCAGAGATTTCAATACTAATAGCTGATTCAAATTAATAAACAATTCCACTAGCAGGCAGAGTTTGAGATTTCTCACCTGTCGGTCATTTAGTTTGTAATCTCCTCAATTAATCGGTTCGAAATGACAACAATCATTCGATTTAATATACCCATTCAATCACACAAAGCGTAAAATTTTGATTAATTTTTACTGATAAAGAACCAGAATGGTTTTAATTGACTTTGCCGGATCGCAGCCAGAAGTTTTTGAGTTTTTCGTGTGATTCGATTTCTGCAAACTAATTCATGAGCTTTGCAAAATTCACCGGGATGTTCGGCCTGGCGAAGAATTTTATTCAGGCGTTCCATCTCCTCTTTCATGGCCATTTGACTCATAAACCTGTTTTTAAACAACACTAACAGATCACGATCGGGAGTAGTTTTCATTTCAATGAGTGTTAATAACCCACCATTCCTTTATGACTGGGACAACCGCAATTGCTACCCTTGCCGGTACCGGAATAGTAATTTTTATTACAGCCTGATGCAACTATTATTCCCAATATCAGCAGAAGCAGAACTATCTTGTTTTTTTGTTTCATAAAGGATTTCTAAATTAAAACTATTTTACAAACAAATTAGTATGCCGGCCGTCAAAAATTTGGAAATTAATATGAATGAAGCGGCTAATGGAAAATTGCGGCGTAAATACCGCATTTTAGTGGTTCCACTTGATTGGGGATTAGGTCACGCCACCCGATGTATGCCCATTATAAAGGAACTCCTGGCGAATGATTGTGAAGTGTGGCTGGCGGGTGAAGGAACGCAGGAAGCTTTATTGAAGGCTGAATTTCCCGGCTTACCATTTCTTCCAGTCGCTGGTTATCGAATTCGATATTCACAAAGCGCGGGAGGGTTTGTTTTTAAAATAATTTCGCAGGTTCCCAGGATTATTTCTGTGATTGGAATGGAACATAGATGGCTGAAGAAAATGGTAAAAAACCATGGATTTGATGCAGTGATCTCTGATAATCGCTTTGGGTTATATCATTTTAAGATCCCATGCATTTTCATCACCCACCAATTAACTATAAAACCCCCCCTTGGAAAATGGAGTGAGATAATTTTAAGAAGGTGGAATTATAAATACATTAACCGGTTTAGGGAGTGTTGGGTTCCTGATTTTGCCGGCAAGGATAATTTGGCTGGTGAATTATCTCATCCGGATATTAATCCCCGGGCGCCAATAAAATACGTTGGTCTTCTTTCGCGCCTGGAAAAAAAAGAACCGGAAGAAATAAAGGATCGTCTTTTGATCATTTTATCAGGCCCGGAGCCACAGCGAACATTTTTTGAAAATAAAATCGTGAATGAAATAAGCCATTATCCCGGCACAGCAACGATCGTAAGGGGATTACCATTATCCTCATCGATTATTCCGTCAACCAACATGATAAAATTTTACAATCATCTTCCTGCAAAAGAATTGAACGAAGAAATGCAAAAAGCAGGCTGGATAATCAGTCGCTCAGGCTATAGTACTGTAATGGATATAATAAAGTTGAATAAGAAAAGTATTTTAATTCCAACTCCCGGGCAAACAGAACAGGAATATCTTGCAAAGCATCTTTTACAAAAGCAAATTGCATTTACGATTGGTCAAAATGAGTTTTCATTAAATATGATTTTGGAAAAAGCAAGAGATTTTAATTACAGATTCTTTCAATTAGAAGATTTAGACGAACTGAGGGTGGCGATAAAAGATCTTTTGAATAGGGTCACTCCGTGATCCTTTATGCGCTCTATGCCTCTTTGGTAAAATTTATCACGCCACAGAGTCATGGAGAAACCAGAGAGAATGTAGTATAGCTTTTATCTTTATAATAACTTCCAATAACTCCTGCGGGCAACCATTTTTCATCATTCAATATTTTTTTATCGCCATTTTTGTTCACCGTATACTTTAGAGCCAACACTACGGTAGTCAGTTCACCTGGTTTTAAGGTGAAGCGTCTCTCATGCGTTTGTGCGTTCAGTGACTTGTCGGTATACTTAATATCCAGGTCAATCCTGTCATTCCGGGTACTGCCGGGTGAGTCCAGTGAAATACTTGACACCTCAATAATCCATTGTATAAATTCGGTGGTTGGAGGAGCATCGATGTCACGAATGGGAACCATGGCCGGAATATTCAAAATGACCTTTCCCACCTGCGTCCAATCAATGGAAACCTGCACTCTTAATTTTTCACTTAATCAAGTTTTTTCATTGAACTGGAACTGTTCAAATGGTGAAAAGCCGATAGCAGAACCTCGTCCGGGTTTTCCATTGCGCAGCCATTCCTGAACAAAATAATCATTGACTTGATAAGCTGTGGTTCAAATAATATATAAGAAACTCTGAAAAAGGGGTAGTGTCTCAGTTTGAAATTTTATTTAGAAACCTTGTCGCTCAGCAGTTACCGGCATATTAGAATAATGAACATGGACTAAATGCCATTCATTGTTTATTTTTCGCCAAATTTGAGTTTCTCGTCCTTTTGTTTGCAACGGGCTTCCATCTTTTTTAAATATTGCATCAAAAACCCAATAAAACTCTGCCCATGCTACGTTCTCATAGATATTTATATGTTCATTAAAAATATTCAGTTTACGTTTGGAAAAAGTAGTACTAAAAAAATTATAAATGTCCCTGTTTATTTCTTTCCATCCATGCTCATACCCTCTCGGATGTATGAATGAGACTTCAGTTGAGTGTGAAAACAATTTAGAAGCTAAAACACTATCAGCATTATCAATAGATTCCCCATATTTTACAATTAACTTACTAATTTCAGATGTATCAGCAACTGCTATTGTTTGCTGATTTTGTGAAAAGGAACTAGTAATACTTAAGATAAGGAGCAGAGTAGTTATCAATCTTTTCATTGTTTACTTAAATTTTAATCTGCCAATCTAACTCTATCTTCAATACCTATGAATCTTTTTTCTTAGCCAGCAGCCATAGCAGGAATTATTCTTAAAGTTTTGTGCTGTTTTACGAAGTTATAATTTACAAAATGCAAGGCAATTGCATAGCAATGGTTCTCTGACTTTTTTACGCTTTTGTTGGTGTTCAAGTTAAAAGTAATTTCAAAAATCAGGGTATCACACCAACAACCCTGCTTTGCTAAATTTCTATACATTCGTGTTGTTGTTGTAGATAACTAAACACAAAGCATCTTCAATGTCGAACACCAACGGCGTAAACCCGAGATTCTTTTAGGATATTCCTTTAAATTGGTGTACCTTCTAAGATTCGCACCGAATTTCCTTATATACTTTACGCAGATTCAGCAAACCTCTATCAAATTTCCGCAGACAACCTGCATAATAGATATCAGGGATCAAATAGAAAAAAGGATTGATTCGATACATCTCTTTAATTACTTCCAAATTATTTTTATTGGCGATGTACGTGAAGTTTACAAAGAGATATAAAGGATTCAGCGAAAATCTTTTTGAATTCGAGGTACCTGATTTATCGGGTGGAGTTTATCAGGACCTTGTAACAAGTGAATGGCTAACATTAAATGAACTTGAAAAGGGTTGGGTAGGTAAATAGATAAAATAAAAATATATGGATACGGATAAACCAGTGGACAAATCATTCGTTTGGATTGGAAGAGGGATTTTGAAAGCAATTAAATTTACCTGGAATGTAGTAGTAATGTCTGTACTATATTTCCTTGTGCTTGTTGCCGCAGCATGGATTTTAGGACACACACTTCCTATTGGCAAAATGAGAACAGCTCTGGAAGGCACAGAAATAAATGCTGCTTTTGCTTCAATTAGTATGGGTGTACTTTTATTATGCTTTGCAGCCGCAATCATAGGAAAGATATTGGATATGAGAATTGAAAGACTTGAAAAAAATCTTAGTATACTCACTGAAAGCCATAATGAGCTTATAGAAAAGCATAATAAACTTGTTGAAATCAATAAAAAAGGCCATTAAGCCGAGTGTATCACACCAACAAACCTGTTTTCGTAAGTTTCTATACATTCGTGTTGTCGGTGTAGGGAACTAAACACGAGACACCTTCAATGTCGAACCCCAACAACGACATAAAAATATGGCGAATATTATCAGTATGAGTTCATTTGTGTTTGGTTTTCAGGATATTGACAAAACAAAACTCAAGGTTGTTGGGGGTAAAGGCGTGAACCTGGGGGAACTTACCAGGATTGAAGGAATCCACGTACCGGATGGCTTTTGTATTTCTACTGAAGCTTTTAAAAGAATCATTGTCCGTGGGGACTCCTTTCCGAAGGAATCCTTACGGATCGGAGGGAAAACGTCCTCGATTAACGAATTACTTGATCAGTTATCGCTTCTAAAGGTAGAAGACCGGGATAAAATCGGTGAACTTAGCGGTGAGATTCGCAGGGTCATCGAAGGGGTAGCCATTCCTCAAGACATTAATGAAGAGATCACCCGCCGCCTCTCCAGGCTTGATGAAAAAAATGCCTATGCAGTACGATCCAGCGCAACCGCAGAGGATTTACCGACGGCCTCTTTTGCAGGCCAGCACGATACGTATTTGAACATTATCGGAAAGGAGGCAATCCTAAAGCATATCAGCAAGTGCTGGGCATCACTATTTACCGAGAGGGCAGTAATTTACCGCCTTCAAAACGGCTTCGACCACCGTAAAGTCCACCTGTCTGTGGTTGTTCAGAAGATGGTCTTCCCGCAGGTGGCAGGAATTTTGTTTACTGCCGATCCCGTCACTTCTTATAGGAAAGTGTTATCCATTGATGCAAGCTTCGGACTTGGTGAAGCCATGGTCTCCGGCCTGGTGAATGCTGATATCTATAAAGTGTGTAACGGAAAGATTATCGATAAGAAGATATCCACCAAGAAACTGGCTATTTATGCCTTAAGAGATGGCGGTACGAAAGAACAGGAGATTGAGCCTGAGAGGCAGACCAAGCAAGCGCTGACGGATGAGCAGATTTTACAGCTTGAGCGCATGGGCAGAAAGATCGAAGAACATTTCGGCCGCCCCCATGACATCGAATGGTGTTTGGTTGATGATACATTTTATATTGTCCAGAGTCGGCCAATCACTACTTTATACCCGATCCCTGAAGCGAATGATCAGGAAAATCACGTCTATGTATCTGTCGGTCATCAACAAATGATGACAGACGCCATGAAACCTTTGGGTTTATCTTTTTTCCTGCTAACGACCTCGGCACCCATGCGCACTGCTGGTGGAAGATTATTTGTTGATGTTGCGCCTATGTTGAGTTCACCTGCCGGCAGAGAAACTATGGTAAATATTCTGGGAAAATCCGATCCAATCATAAAAGACGCACTTACAACCATCTTAGAGCGGGGAGATTTCATAAAATCGTTACCGGATGATAAAAAAGAATCAGGTCCCGGTAAAAGCAATAAAGATGTGTCGCCTCCGAATTATCAAGCACTAAACGACTACGATCCAACAATCGTTTCTGATTTGATCAAGAGTAGTCAAAAATCAATAGAAGTGTTAAAACAAAACATCCAAACGAAATCAGGATCGGATCTGTTTGATTTTATCCTGGAAGATATCCAGCAATTAAAGAAGACCTTATCTGACCCACAAAGTTTTGGTGTGATTATGACTGGTATGAATGCTTCATCATGGATCAATGAAAAAATGAACCAATGGTTGGGTGAGAAAAATGCAGAAGACGTACTTTCTCAATCTGTGACAAACAATATTACTTCGGAAATGGGCCTCGAGCTATTGAATGTTGCAGATGTGATTCGACCTTATCCCGAAGTGATTGAATATTTGCAGCAGACAAAAAATGATAACTTTTTGGATGAACTGGTTCAATTTGATGGCGGACAGGAAACCCGGGACGCTATCAATGCTTATCTAAAAAAATATGGAATGCGATGTGCCGGTGAAATCGATATTACGAAAACCCGTTGGAGTGAAAAACCAGTTACACTTGTCCCCATAATCCTTAATAATATCAAAAACTTTGAACCTAATGCCAGCAATCGGAAATTTGAGCAGGGGCGACAAGAAGCTTTGAAAAAAGAACAGGAGTTATTAGATCGGTTGAAGCAATTACCGGATGGTGGACAAAAAGCCAAAGAAACAAAACGAATGATCGACCTGATCCGGAATTTCATCGGTTATCGTGAATATCCAAAATACGGCATGGTTAATCGCTACTTCGTTTATAAGCAGGCTTTACTGAAAGAAGCCAAACAGCTCGTACAAGCCAACGTTATTCATGAAAAAGAAGATATCTACTATCTCTCTTTTGAAGAACTTCACGAAGTCGTACGCACAAATAAACTAGATTACCAGATCATCAGCAAACGAAAAGACGAGTACAAATTATATGAAAAACTAACTCCCCCACGTGTTATCACATCTGATGGTGAGATCATTGCAGGTAAGTACAAACGAGAAAATCTCCCGGCCGAAGCAATTGCAGGTCTACCTGTTTCTTCCGGAGTTATAGAGGGACGAGCACGTGTCATCTTAAACATGGAAGATGCTGATCTGGAAGATGGAGATATATTAGTCACCTCCTTTACTGACCCTAGCTGGACACCATTGTTTGTATCCATAAAGGGTTTGGTCACCGAAGTTGGTGGACTGATGACCCATGGAGCAGTTATCGCACGTGAATATGGCTTACCAGCAGTTGTCGGAGTAGAAAATGCTACCAAACTGATAAAAGATGGGCAACGAATTCGCGTACAGGGAACAGAAGGGTATGTAGAAATCCTATAAACACCCGCCTGCGCTATTTTGCTATGCAAAACAGTTTCGGTGGGCGAAGACGGGAAGGCAATATAAAATAGGCTTCAGACTTTCTGAAGAACGGATCACATCAAATTAAAATAAAGGCAATTGACTTAAATGAAAATTGAAACTTGATAAGAAACGATCTACCGGGTTTATTGGAATAATTAAAGAATAGCAAACAGGAAAAGAGTCATAAATTATCTGTAATCAATTTGAATTATGCGTTTTATTCCATGCCCAATAATCATAAACAATCGGATGAATCCTTGCTTTTTTGCTTAGTCGGAATATAACATCCATAAAAATTAAATAAGATTCTTTGTTTCCAATAAAACTCATCGAAGGACTCGCGGGAACAGTTATTTTATACTGAAGATTTGAAATATCGTTAATAATTCGTCTTAGCAGAAGAAGGGTATAGTAGTCAAAAGGAACATGCTGAAAACGCCAAATAGTTTTTTGATGATAACTTGTTTCTTGAATGGCTTTAATGAGAAGATTTATAATCTTTATAGCTGGACCATAACCTATTTTTTCACTATTGGTATAAGTATTTTTATGCCAATAGGAGATTAAGTCTTCTGCATAAGAAAATAACATTTCTGCGAATGAGTCTTTCCTTTCAATCTTACTCATATTTTTGATCAATGAGCTGAAGTTAGAATCGGCCCATCTTCGATATAACTCAGATGGTTTAACTTTTTTTAATGGCAGAGCTCTAAAGATATTTGATTGGATTGAAAATTCGATAATTTGTGATTTATTGAAATCTCTCTGTGGAACTTTTAGGTTAGCTGAAAATTCTCTTAATTTCCTGACCGCTTCATCTTCTGATTTGAATATAAATGGCTTTACAGGCATAGTCAAACTTTTGTGGAAGATAGTTCAGGCTTTTTTGGGATGAGATTTTTCTTGTTCCAACAGGGTCTTCTGTGGTATGAGTCAGGTGAACTAAATGAATCGGAGACTTGGCTGTAAAACCCGGGTGGAAGAAAAGGAATTATATTGGTTGAGATAATTCATAATTTAGGTACAATAAAATTCAAAAGAATTCATTTAAGAATGTCCAACCACCAAGATCACAGCAATCTTATCTGGCAAATAGCTGATTTACTCCGTGGGCCTTACCGCCCACCTCAATATGAAAGAGTCATGCTACCTATGACTGTACTTCGTCGCTTTGATTGTGTGCTGGAAAAAACCAAAGGAAAAGTTCTGGAGCAACATGAAAAGTTGAAAAAGAAATTTGATGGCGAGGCATTAGACAAGATGCTCAATAATGTGTCTGGCCAGAAGTTTCACAATCATTCCAAATTTACTTTTGAAAAATTAAAAGGAGCTCCCGAAACCATTGCTAAAGACCTAGTAAGTTATATCCGTGGTTTTTCCTCTAATGTTCAACGAATCTTCGACTATTTCGAGTTTGAGAAAGAAATAGAAAAAATGAACGAGGCAAATATTCTTTACCTCGTTGTTTCACGTTTCAGTACTGTTGACTTTCATCCAAAAAGAATTGATGGCACCGGAGTTGATAATATTGAAATGGGTTTAATTTTTGAAAATCTTATTCGCCGTTTCAATGAATTAGCTAATGAAACAGCTGGAGATCACTTTACTCCTCGTGAGGTTATCAAACTCATGGTAAACTTATTGTTTATTAATGACGATGATTTACTTTCTAAACCAGGAACTGTCCGTAAGATGTTGGATCCTGCTTGCGGAACGGGTGGAATGCTTGCCGAAGCCCAATCATATCTTCAGAAGCATCATTCCCAAGCTCAATTATTTGCTTATGGACAAGACTACAATAAAAGGGCATTTGCAACTGCGGCTTCAGATATGCTGATTAAAGAAGTGGCTCATAATGGAGCTGGTGAAAATATTCAATACGGTGATAGTTTGATAGATGATAAGTTTGAGGGCAAGACATTTGATTACCTAATTTCTAATCCGCCATTCGGAGTCGACTGGAAAAAAAAAAAGACTGAAATTACCCGTCAACATGAAAAATTAGGTTATACTGGGCGTTTTGGTGCTGGATTACCCAGAGTAAATGACGGGGCCCTACTCTTTTTGCAGCACATGATTAGCAAGTTTGAAAAAGTAGATGAAAAGAATAAGAAGTATGGTTCCAGGCTTGCAATCGTTTTTAGCGGCTCCCCAATGTTTAGTGGTGGTGCTGACTCCGGTGAAAGTAATATCAGAAAATGGATTATAGAAAGTGACTGGCTGGAAGCAGTTGTGGCCTTACCGGAACAAATGTTTTACAATACCGGCATTACTACTTATGTATGGATTGTAACCAACCGAAAGGAAAAAAGACGCAAAGGAAAAATACAATTAATAGATGCTCGTGAGTATTACGTACCCATGCGACGTAGCCTCGGCGATAAACGAAGAAAAATTGGTGATGCAGAAGAGGGTGAACCCGACCAGATTGGCGACATTGTAAAATTGTATGGCCGGTTTATTGATACAAAACAATCCCAAACATTTAAAAATATTGATTTTGGGTATACACGGGTAACTGTTGAGCGCCCATTACGTTTGAGATACCAGATGACACTGGAAGATAAGACCCGGTTCCTGGATGCTTTCCCGCATTTGCTGGATGATGTGCAGGCTATAGATAAGGAACTTGGGCGGGAACCTTACATGGACTGGAACAACGTGGAGAAACAAATACATGCTATCCTAAAAAAGAACAAAAGCAGATGGAAGGCCAATGAGCTAAAGCAGTTCCGTGAAGTATTTACAAAAAGAGACTCTGATGCAAAAGAAGTAAAAAAGAACAAAGATGAGTTTGAGGCCGACGCCGAATTGAGGGATTATGAAAACATACCGCTCGAACAAAATATTGACGAATATTTTAAAATAGAAGTATTGCCACATCTATCTGATGCGTGGATGGATAGAGCAAAAGACAAAGTAGGATATGAAATTAATTTTAACAGACACTTCTATAATTACATACCACCACGAGATCTAAAAGAAATTGATTCAGAATTGGAAAAAGTTGAAAAGGAAATTCTCAAACTTCTTAATCTGGTTGTAGAATGAGTTTGAATCATGATAAATGGGATAATATCCGTTTAAAGTATCTCGCTTCAATTAATGATGAGGCACTACCTGAAGATACTGACCCAACTCTTGAAATTAACTATATTGATATTGGCAATGTTGATTCATCAGGCAAGATCGATATCATAGCTAAATATTTATTTGCGGATACACCAAGCAGGGCGCGGAGAATTATAAGAAAAGGGGATGTAATCATTTCAACTGTGCGAACTTATCTGCAAGCAATAGCATCAATTGATATAGAAACAGAAAACCTTATCGCCTCAACCGGTTTTGCAGTCATCAGACCGAAAGAAAGAAAGTTTTACCAGGAATTTTGTAAATACGCACTTCGTGAATCATTTTTTCTTGGAGAAGTTCAGAAAAGATCTGTTGGGGTCAGCTATCCAGCTATTAATGCATCTGATCTGGGAGATATTAGTCTTAAAGTACCTTCTTATTCGAGTCAAATTAAAATAAGCAAATACCTCAATAAAGAGATTGCTGAAATAAACACTCTGATAGCGACAAAACAATGCCTGTTAAATATTCTTGCCGACAAAAGACAAATCCTCAAGAAAAATTTGAGTTAGTTTTTAAAAATGTATTAGAGAATTTATTTGTTGAACGCATAGATCAAAATGAAGAAATATTTGCAAGGTTTATGAACGATATT
>Ga0207106_1006_pt1 | contig 72968 bp, 59 predicted proteins | sample Alteio_BWMinHeat_78_FD_153535 | JGI IMG/M metagenome (GOLD analysis project Ga0207106, IMG submission 153535) | Enriched cells from forest soil in Barre Woods Harvard Forest LTER site, Petersham, Massachusetts, United States -... | ecosystem: Environmental > Terrestrial > Soil > Temperate forest >...
TTTGTTGGTGTTTCCGCCCAAATAAGTTTTGTATTTTGATTTATGTATGACCGTACATTTTTTGCATCCGTCATATCCACGTAATGAAATTTAAGACCGAATTTCTCAAACACTTTTGTGAACAAACGATAGGTGCCCCCATACATATCATTGCCTGCGATTATTTCATCGCCGGGTTGTAAAAGTTTAATCACCGCATCTGTTGCCGCTACGCCACTGCTAAATGCCAGGCCATATTTCCCGCTTTCAATAATAGCCAGTGCTTCTTCCAACGCTTTTCTGGTTGGATTTTGTGAACGGGCATATTCAAATCCTTTATTCACTCCCGGAGCAGACTGAACATATGTAGAAGTTTGAAAGATCGGTGTCATGATAGCGCCTGTGGAGGGATCGGGTTCAGCCCCGGCATGAATAAACTTTGTTCCTAACTTCATATAATATTATTATCATGCAAAGATGTGAAATATCATTAATAGCATTTGTTAATTAAGGACAGAATCAGCTCAGTTATTTTCCAAACATTCTTTCCAACTGATCCAGTTTAAATTCTAAATACACGGGCTTACCATCAGGAGAAGTATTGGCTTGCCGGCAGCTAAAAAGATTTTCAACTAATACCAGCATTTCTTTTTCCGTTAATTGCCGTCCTGCTTTAATGGCTTGTTGCTTTGCCAGCAAGCGAATTAATTTTTCTCTTTTTGAGAATTTAAGATCGGAAGAGAAATGTTTGAATTGTTCCAATAATTTTTCTAAAACTATTTTTTCATTTCCCTGGTCCACATCCGCAGGAGTGCCTTGTATGACAAAGGTATTTTTACCGAATGGTTCGACAATATAACCTAACTGGTGAAGGTCAGTTATCAATTCTTCCAGTAAAACTGAATCAGCCGGTGACAGCTCAATAGTGGCAGGAAACATGGTCCTTTGTGTCGCTACAGGGTGTCCACTGATTGCTTCACTTAACTTTTCAAAAAGCACCCGTTCATGAGCCGCCTGTTGATTGATTAAAATGAAACCGTTTTCAGTCTCAGCAAGAATAAATTGATTATGTAGTTGAATAAGTGAAACATCGTCGGAAATCGTGAACCGTGAGCCTTCAGAGGACATTAGAGAAGTCTGTGAAAGCTCTTGTGCCTTGTCGCTTGTGCCTTGTGCCTTACCTTCTGTTTCAAAAAAATCCCGCCAATTTTTTATCCCGGCTTTTTTTCCCGGATCTATAAAATGTGCCTGGTGTTTTTCAGTAAAACCTTTAAAAATAGAAGTTGAAACCGCTGCAGATCTTCTTTCTTCCGTAAACGGCTGTTGTATGGAAGACAGTTGTTGTATGGAGGAATCAAGATCAAAATCGAGTGCGGGAGTTACACTGAATTGGGCCAATGCATGTTTAATAGCGGCCTGCACAAATGCATACACAATCTTTTCATCCTCAAATTTTATTTCCTGCTTCGTAGGATGGACATTCACATCCACCTGCGTCGGGTCAAGATCAATAAACAATACATACATGGGAAAACTATCACCGGGAATCATTTGCTGGTAAGCGCTCATGACAGCATGATTCAGGTAGGCGCTTTTAATAAAACGATTGTTTACAAAAAAATACTGGTCACCTCTTGTCTTCTTTGCGGTGTCAGGTTTCCCAACAAAACCGTAAATATACATATAGTCAGTTTCTTCTTTTACCGAAACCAGTTTTGCGTTATATGTATTTCCAAGAAGCTGAAGAATACGTTGTTTGAGACTTCCCGATTCGAGATAAAAAATTTGCTGTCCATTTGCTGTCAATGAAAAGAAAATATGTGGAAAGGAAAGGGCTACTCTTGTAAATTCATCAACAATATGCCGCATTTCAGCCGCATTACTCTTCAAAAAATTTCTTCGTGCAGGAACATTGAAGAATAAATTCTTCATAACAATGCTCGTTCCGGTAGTCATTGCGATAGGCTCTTGCTTTTTCACAAGACTGTTTTCAATCTCAAGGCATATGCCTGTTTGGTCTTCCTCTTTTTTTGTTTTTAATTCAACCTGTGCCACAGCCGCAATAGACGCAAGCGCTTCGCCACGAAAACCCATTGTGCGAATATGAAAAAGATCTTCAATGGTTTGAATTTTTGATGTGGCATGCCGTTCAAAACTCATTCGTGCGTCTGTTTCACTCATGCCACTGCCATTGTCAGTTACCTGCACTAATGCCTTGCCGGCATCCTGTAAAATGAGTTTTATTTCTGTAGCACCGGCATCTACGGCATTTTCCAAAAGTTCCTTTACTGCACTGGCAGGTCGCTGAATAACTTCTCCCGCTGCGATCTGGTTGGCAATATTGTCAGGAAGTAATAAAATTTTATCTGGCACTATTCATTTCTCCTTAGTCAAAAATAAGTGATTTGATGTGACGGATAGAGAATCGTTATCCTCAGCACAATTTGCGGGATAGCTGTTCTGGCTAAATACTATGGGAACAGATTTTCCGTTATATTATTTGAACTTACAAGCCTTTCGATGAAAACCCGCGTCCTAACAAGTTTCTTGTGCTGCTCAATGCTTGTCTTAATTTTTTCCTGTAAAAAAATTATTGAATCTTCAATTGATCATGGTTTAAATACACCGAAAAAAGGAGAGCTGATCGAATATACGATTCCGAAGGGGCAACATTATGCCGATCAAAATACCTACCAGGCAATTGAGTTTGACGAATTAAAATTTACTGTAAGATTTGACAGCTCTGCAATTTATCAAACTATTGATCAGGCAAACCAGGAAGACATCAATAAGCTATACGGTTTTTCCGACAACAATGCAGATCACCGGCAATTCAGTGCAAGGTTTGGATGGAACTGGGCCAGGGGTGCGTTGCGATTGTATGCTTATGTATATAATAGTGGGGACAGAACATCACAGGAAATGACGGCTATACAAATCGGAACGGAAGATACGTGCTCAATAAAAGTTTCAGGTGATCATTATACTTTTTCTGTAAACAATACAACAACGCAAATGGCCCGTGAGAGTAAAACTTCAGAAGCTTCCGGCTATAAATTATTTCCTTATTTTGGTGGCAATGAAACTGCACCACACGAAATTGATATTTGGATAAAAGAACTATGACTAATATTTACTTGTATTAACTCAATGATCGATTTGTGGTAACTTGGTAGTCAAGTTCACCGTATGAAAAAATACCTGCTATTCTATTTCTCATTCTTTTTATTTTTTATCTCATTCGCCCAAAACAAGATCAATCTGCCTGAAAATAATTGGGTAGATAGTGTATTTAATTCGCTGACTACTGACGAGCGCATTGCACAACTCATCGTTATCAGGGCTTATCCTAATGATACAGGTATTTTAAAAACTGCAGAACTGATAAAAAATTACGATGTAGGTGGTTTATGTTTTTTCCAGGGTGGACCGATCAGGCAAGCCGATCAGACAAATTATTATCAAAGCATAGCAAAGACGCCATTGCTTATTACAATTGATGCGGAGTATGGATTGGGAATGCGGTTAGACAGTATAGCAAAATTTCCATATCAGCTCACCCTGGGAGCTTTGAATGATCCGTCTGTAATTTATGAAATGGGAAAAGCGGTCGGTGAGCAATGCAGGCGAATCGGGGTTAATGTCAATTATGCACCGGTTGTTGATATCAATAATAATCCTGATAATCCCGTAATTGGCTATCGTTCATTCGGCGAAGATAAAAACAAGGTCACTCAATTTGCCCTGGCATACATGAAGGGTATGCAGGATGTTGGCATCATGGCTTGCGCCAAACATTTTCCCGGGCACGGAGATGTGAATGTGGATTCACATCTTGATCTGCCTGTTATTAACAAGTCAATTCAACAACTTGATTCGTTAGAGTTAAAACCTTTTAAGGCTTTATTTGCCGCAGGAGTTGGAAGCGTGATGATTGCTCATTTATATATACCGGCAATCGATAGCACAACAAACATGGCAACTTCACTTTCAAAAAATAATGTAACTAATTTATTAAGGAAAGATCTTGGATACAAAGGTTTAATATTTACCGATGCTTTGGAAATGAAAGGTGTTTCAAAATACTGGCCCGGTGGAAAAGCCGCCGCACAGGCTTTGATTGCAGGTAATGATATGTTGTGTCTGCCTGAAAGTGTTCCGGATGCAATGCATGCTATAAAAAAGATAATTGAGGATAAAAAATTAAGTTGGGAGGATGTTAATGACAGGGTGAAAAAGGTATTGGACGCAAAATACCGGTTAGGCCTGTACAAATGGAAACCCGTTGACACAGCAAATCTTTTAAAAGATCTGAATGCAAAGACCGATGAGATCAGATATAGGGTAGCCAGGCAAACTATCACTCTTGTTAAAAATAAAATCACAAAATATTTAGCGACTCCAAAAATTGCCTGCGTGGATATTGGAGCTTCCTCGCCAAATTTTTTTAGTAAAGCTTTACAGGGTAGAAAAAATGCTGATGTTTTTACTTATTCTTATAAGGACAGTACGAATAAATCAGATTCTATCCTGGAAAAATTGAGAGCGGGTAATTATGATGAAGTGGTCGTTAGTATTGGCGGCTACAATTTGCGTCCAGGAAATAATTATGGAATAAGCAGGGCGGCTATTGATTTCTTTAATCAACTTCAGCAATTCAACACAAAAAATTATGTTTTTGGAAATGTGCTGGCGATAAAAAATTTTTTATCGGCGCCGCATCTGATTGCCTGTTACCAGGATGATGACATAACACAATATACTGCTGCTGATCTTTACGCGGGGGAAATAATGGCAAAAGGTGTACTACCTGTTTCCGTAGGAGAATTTAAGTATGAATATTCAGCATTTGTCCCGAAGCAAAACTATTCTTACAATAGATTTTACCAGGTTGATTCTATAGTTTCGGATGCGATAGATAAAGGAGCTTTTCCGGGCTGCGTGGTATTAGCGGCAAAGGATGGAAAGATCATTTATCAGAAAGCTTACGGTCATTATCGATTTCATCCGGCTTCTATCGTAATGAAAACGGGAAGCATTTTTGACTTGGCATCAGTTACGAAAATTTCTGCCACTACTGTTTCACTCATGAAATTGTACGACCAGGGAAAAATAAAATTGAACAAAACGCTTGGTGATTACTTACTCCTGGCAAGAGGAACTGATAAAGCTCATCTGAAAATTGCAGATATTTTACTACACCAGGCGGGGCTTGTTCCGGATGTACTCTTTTTTAGATATGTGAGGGATTCTATCACTCATCAGCCGAACCCTTCGATCATTTCTACAGAAAAACCTGGTTTCAATATTCGTGTCGCTGAAAAACTTTATTTACGAAATGACTGGATTGACACTGCAATGCAACTTGTCATAAAAAGCCCGCTTCGGCAACAAGGAAAATATGTTTACAGCGATTTGGATTTTATTTTTCTTGGAAAGGTTGTTGAATCTGTTGCTAAAATGCCGTTGGAAGAATATGTTCAAAAAACATTTTATGCTCCTATGGATATGACAACTACAGGCTTTAAACCGCGCGAAAGATTTTCATTGGAACAGATAGTACCTACTGAATTTGATACATTATTTCGCTGGCAATTACTCTGGGGTGATGTTCACGACTATAGCGCATCTGTTTTTGGCGGAGTGGCGGGGCATGCAGGTTTATTTTCCAATGCAGGAGATCTGTTTAAACTCTATCAAATGCTTTTAAACGGTGGCATATATAATGGCAATCGCTATTTGAAATCGAGCACCATAAAACTATTTACATCTTATCATAGTAACATCAGCAGAAGGGGTTATGGTTTTGATAAACCGGAGAAAGATAATAATACGAGGACACAACCGTATCCCGCGGCTTCAGTTTCCGGGGAAACTTTTGGTCATACCGGTTGGACAGGGACCTGTGTATGGGTTGATCCTAAATATAAGATCGTTTATATCTTTCTTTCAAACCGGGTACAGTCGCAGGTGAATAATGAAAAACTTTCGGAGATGAGTGTAAGAGGAAAGATCCAGGATGCGATTTACAGAACAGTAATAAAATAATTATTTTCTTTTTTGCGGAGGTCTTTGCTGAGGATGCTGCTTTTTTTGTGGCTGACCTTTTTGTTGTTGGCTTCCTTGTTTATCGGGCTGATTGCTTTGTTGGTTTTGCTGAGATCCCGGTTGCTGCCGTTGTTGGCTTTGTTGCTTTCTTTTTTTGTCGGCTTTTTCCAAACTGCTCAGGCTGATGTGTCCAACTACATCTACAAATTCAGGTTCTACTTCTTCTTTAGGTTTAGATGAAGTTAATTCTACCGCTTCCAGTTCTTCGGGAATCACCCCCTGCTCATTCAATGATTTTATTTTTTTAACTCTTTCAATGGTCAAAGGATATTGCTTGCTGCTGTCGGGTAACATATACCACATCAGGTTTTTGAAAATGTCTCTTTTAACAAGGTTTGCCGTTCCTTTTGCGACTTTTATTGAATCACAGTTATCTGGAAAATGCTGTAATGCGTCAAGATAGGTATCCAACTCGTAATTCAAACAGCATTTCAAACGGCCGCATTGACCGCTCAGCTTCGATTGATTGATCGACAGATTTTGATATCGCGCTGCTGCAGTGTTTACTGACTTAAAATCTGTAAGCCATGTCGCGCAGCAGAGTTCACGTCCGCAACTGCCAATACCGCCTACTTTTGCGCTTTCCTGCCTCGCACCGATCTGGCGCATTTCAACTTTCAATTTGAACTCGCCGGCGTATACTTTTATCAGCTCACGAAAATCAACACGGCCATCAGCAATGTAAAAGAAAGTTGCTTTACGGCCATCGGCCTGCATTTCGACCTCACTGATCTTCATTTCCAACTTTAACTGTTTGGCAATAGCTCTGCTCCGGATAATGGCCTGTGGTTCTCTTGCTTTATTCTGTTTCCAGATCTCGATATCACGGTCACTGGCGCGGCGCAACACCTTTTTCATTTCGGGGTTATCTTCTTTGGCATTTCTTTTTTTCATTTGAAGCCGAACGATCTCGCCCGTCAATGAAACCTCTCCGACATCAAAACCACTGACACCTTCCACAGATATCAAATCGCCTTTTTCAAATTGCTGCAAGGTTATGTTGCGAAAAAAATCTTTGCGACTGCCATTGTTAAATGAAACCTCGATCACTTTACAACTGCTTTCGATATCTGCCACAGGCAAATTGTACAGCCAGTCGTAAGTATTTAAACGGTTACAACTTCCGGTATTGCAACTGCCATTACTTTTACAGCCATTCGGTTTAATGCCACAACTTCCGCAACCCATGAATCAATTTTAGATTAGAATTAAGGTGAGAATAATTATGAAGCCAGCAGAAGTAATTCTATTTATCACCTGTTGCGTCGCACTCTTGTACTTCAGAATGCTGCTCGTCATTTTGATAAATTTCCTGAACGATGCATCCGCCACAGGCGGAAACGAAAGCTGAATATAGTTATATAAGATGACTCAATAAATATTCTCTCAAACCTACCCTCCACTTACCAGTTATCACCAGCCTTTTAACTCAATTGGTCAAAAATACAATTTTGTCCTGAATGATATGGTATAGTTTAATCGTAAGTGCGTGAAAAAGAATTTTAGCATTTGCATTGCGTTCGATGTAGTAAGTGGCTTTGTCGAGCTCCTCCACAATGGCCTGGTGCTGGGAAATGCTGGCAATACGACCGAGGCGATTGGCAAAATCTTTTTCATTGTCGGGTAGATAAATATTTTCACCCATCAGTTTATGACGAATGGTCTGCTCAAGCAGATGATTGAAATAGCGCAGGAATTGTTTTTGCTTTTCCCGGCCCAGCCGGCTGATCTCCTCAACCCATTTTGCTTGTGCTACGGGGCCGGATTTTAAAATCGCATTCAGCCATTCACGCAACAAGCTCTGCCAGTCTTCTTCCGAGTGCTGAATAATTTGGAGAGCTTCCCGGTAATTGCCATCGCTGACACTTGCTGCCTGCCTTGCTGTTTCAGCACTTATATTATTGCGATTTATGAGGGCCACTTCAATTTCATTCATTTCCAATGCCGGAATTTTTATGAGTTGACAGCGACTAACGATGGTGGGCAGGATCAATAATTCGTTTTCTGCTACTAAAATGAATAAGGTATTTGGCGGCGGTTCTTCAATTAATTTTAAAAGTTTGTTTCCCTCATTACCTAAGTATTCGGGCATCCAAAGAATAAGAACTTTGTATTCACTTTCAAAACTTTTCAGGTTCAGTTTTCGTATGATATCGTTGCATTCCTGCGCTGTAATATTTCCCTGTTTGTTTTCAGCTCCTATGAATTGTAACCAATCGTACACGTTAGCATATGGATAATTCCTGGTGAAATCTCTCCATTCAGAAATATAATCTGTGCTGATCGGTGGCGAACCGGATTTTTTTGTAACAACAGGGTATGAAAAATGGATATCGGGATGAATGAGCTGTTGTGCTTTTATGCATGATGGGCAGGAACCACATGAGTCTGCAAGTGAGTGATGAGTAGCCAGTGATGAGTGAGAAGGGTCTCCGAACAGAGAGGTATTGGAATTTGGAATTTTAGATTTTGGATTTGCTTTTTCACAAGTAAGGTATTGCGCGAATGCAATTGCCAATTGTAATGAGCCATTTCCTTCTTTGCCTAAAAATAGTTGTGCATGGCTAAGACGATTATGTTGTATCAGTTCAATTAACTGTTTCTTTACTTCATGTTGACCTATGATCTCATCAAATTTCATAGAATCACGATTTGCAGGATTTTCAATGATTATGAGGAAAGATAGGAAAGAACCAGGATTTTCCTGATTTTTTAAGGATTATGAGGAAGTAAAAAAACAATTTAGTATTTGAAAGGAATAAAAAAAAGGAAATTATCATCAATCTCCTTTTTAATCTTTGAAATCCTATAAATCGTGGTTCTTTTGTGGGTCTAATTGAGATACTTCAATACTTCATCACTCATTGGGCTCACTTTGTTATGAAACACGGCGACAAGGTTTCCGTTTTCATCTACCAGGAATTTTGTAAAATTCCAGATGATCGGATCCTGTAAAAATTTTTTCCAAACAATATCTTTGGAATTGTCCGTGGGCACAGCCTTAGCCAGTTCATTCGATTGTTGAACAAGCCATTTAAACAAAGGATCAATATCATCACCTCTCACAGAAACTTTTTCAGCCATGGGAAAGGTTACTCCATAATTTTTTTTACAGAATTCATGAATCTCAGTATTGGTACCTGGCTCCTGTGCACCAAAATTGTTGGCGGGAAAACCGACGATCACCAATTTGTCTTTATACTTTTCATATAATTTTTCCAGGTCGGCATATTGCGGTGTGTTTCCACACATGGAGGCTGTATTGACGATCATAATTTTTTTGCCTTTGAAATCAGCAAAGTTGATAGTGCCTCCGGTAAGACCAGGAGCCTTAAAATCATAAATGGAGTTTCCCGTTAAGGTCGCTGAAAGTATCATTGCAAGTATTATGGTTTTCATTTCAAAAAATTTTGGACATTAAAGTTAAGAATGTTCACACTGAAAACGGTCATTCTTTTTTCAAAGTTGCCTATTGCTTTTCATAGCAGCCAAGGTCAGGTAAACCAACGGCGCGGGGATTGCCATCTAAGTCTTTTGAAACGCTGGTATTCGTTCCTTTGTTGATCGCTGGCGAAGAAGGCTGCAAATGAAAATCATAATAATTTTTTGAAGTACTGATGCTGTCAAATAACGGATCCTGGTTATTGATGATCTGGGCAGATATTACTCCTGCTACCGTAGACGGATCGGTTTTTTGAATCTTCCATAAATTATAATCAAAATTCACATTGAAACTTGTGTTGCCGCTTTTAGCCACCACTACTTCATCATCCACTGTGCCGTTTGCTCCCCAGAATATGCAATTTTGAAACAGGGCAGTTAAAGCTGCTGTTTGAGGGACATTATTCACATTAATAAAATTGCTCACAAGTAATACGGGATCTTTATGTAAAAAAAAGTTATTAGAATAACTGGCTATTGTACAATGAACAAATTGATAATTTCCACCCATCAACAGGTATAGATTTTTTCCACAATTACTGATCAGGCAGTTTGTTCCGGACACACTTGAGTTGAGTGTAATGATTCCCGCATCATAAGCATTATCAATAATGCATTCATTGAGTGCAACTTTTGGATTTCCATCAGATGAAGGATACTGAGCCGCAATGGCTTGGTACGCATTTTTTAATACGGCATAGTTGAATGAATTGTCTTTGCTGCTGGTATTGAAGAATATGCCTGGCCACGAAGCGGGAAAATCTTTGTAAGGATCATCAAGTCGGTCGCCCCGAAAATAAACGCGATCAACAGAATCTTTTTCGCCATTTACCTGCAAAGTTCCGTTAACAAGAATAGGCGCATCAGCGTGAACATAAATCCGGCAGCCTTTATTGATAGTAAGCGTTGTATTGCTATCGATACTTAGTGATCCAAGAATAACATATGGAAGATCGTTTATCCACGTTTCGTTTAAGGAAACTTTTTTATCGCGTAAGAAATGCGCATTCTGTCCCCAGGCTTCCAATTGAATCCACTGATCAATGCCATTGTAACTTACTTTGATGCTATCCTGAATAATAAAGGGCAGATTGCCGGCATTCTGATCAATGATCACAGAAACAAAAATATAAATACTGTCATTAGCAGCTATCTCGATATTATTTACTTCCGGACCGGTAAACCCATCCACATTGATTTTATAGGCAGAGGAATTCCCCCCCATCAGTTTAACAGAAGTAATTTTTAGTTTTTTATCGTTTTCATTAATGATCTTAAACGACTGTGTAATGGAACCGGTCGCAGTAAAGACGGTATCATATTTTAGAGTATCTGCAGTGATGGTTACGGACGCATCCGGAGTTGTGATAAAAGAATCTTTTTTACAGGCAAACAAAAAAATTGACAGGGACAAGATCACGAGGCCAAATGCGTTTTTCATTACCATCAAAAATAATAGAAGTAATTGGTATTACCGAGAAGCAAAACAAAGCGTGGCAATACTAAGCTTTACATTAACTGCCTTCTGAAGTTCCTGTCCGCAGGCTTCTAACGTAGCGCCGGTGGTTATTACATCATCAATTAATAAAACATGTTTGTTTTGAATTTTTTCCGGCCTCATTAATTCGAATTTCCCTTCCATATTTTGCCAGCGTTCCATTCTTCCCTTCTTAGTTTGTGTTTGGGTAGGGTAAATTCTAACAACAGCATCTCTTAATATTTCAATGTTCATTATATCAGCAATTCCTTCACATAAAACAGTTGCCTGGTTATAACCTCTTCTTTTCTCCTTTGCCGGGAAAAGTGGTAACGGAATAAGAAAATCAATATGGTTAAAGCGGTTTGTTTGTTGCAAGTCATTCCCCATCAGCCGGCCCAATTGTTTTCCCATGTCCTTATTGCCCTTGTATTTTAACTGGTGAATGAGATGCTGCATCATTGATTCTTTGGTGAAGTAATATTGGGCAGTCGCGCTAATCACTGGCAATCTTCCCCAGAAAATTTTCTCAACGGGATTATTTGTATGCAAATGAAAATTAGTTTCAGGCATTTGAGAAATACACTTCATGCACAGCAAACTTTCTTCATTAATAATATCACTGCCGCATCCCTGGCATACATGCGGGAATAATAAATGAAGAAAAGAATCTTTTATTTCTTTTAAACCAACCATATGATGTAACAGCAAAACTAAATGAATGAATTATTCGATTTAAAACAAATACTTATATACCTCATCCACTCCGCCCATAGTTATTACTTCAATATTAAATTTCTGCCTGGCCAGTCCTTTTTGGTTATATTTAGAGACAATGATTTTTTCAAATCCAAGTTTTTCTGCTTCTGCAATTCGTTGTTCAATTCTGTTCACGGCTCTTATTTCACCGCTTAATCCCACTTCGCCGGCAAAGCAAACATGATGTTGTATTGGGACGTCTTCATAAGACGAGAGGAGTGCCGAAAGTACTGCAAGATCAATTGAGGGATCTTCTATTTTCAGGCCCCCGGCAATATTTAAAAATACATCCTTAATACCAAAATGAAATCCACCTCTTTTTTCAAGTACGGCTAATAAAAGCTGTAATCTTCTTAAATCAAAACCTGTAACAGTTCGCTGAGGAGTTCCATATATTGATTGGGTAACCAATGCCTGAACTTCGATAAGCAACGGCCTTATGCCTTCGATAGTAGCTGCAATAGCGATGCCGTTAAGCTGATCCTCCTTTTGTGTAATTAGTATTTCACTGGGATTCAGTACGGCCTTCATTCCTGTTTCCGACATTTCATAGATTCCCAATTCTGAAGTGCTTCCAAAGCGATTTTTTAAAGTGCGCAGAATCCGAAACGCATAATGGCGGTCACCTTCAAATTGCAAAACGGTATCGACCATGTGTTCGAGAATCTTGGGGCCTGCGATAGTTCCATCTTTAGTTATATGCCCAATTAAAAAAACAGGAGTGTTTGTGTCTTTTGCAAATCTTTGAAATTCTGCTGCACTTTCCCTTATTTGTGAAACACTTCCGGGAGATGAATCAATAAAAGGCGTTTGCAGTGTTTGTATCGAATCAACAATTACAATATCAGGGTTTAATTTTTTTATTTCCTGAAAGATTACCTGTGTAGACGTTTCTGTAAGGAGGTAAAAATTTTCATTATTGAGATTTAATCTCTCTGCCCGCATTTTTATTTGTTGCTCGCTCTCTTCACCACTGATATAAAGAACAGTATAATTTTTTAAGGCCAAACCATTTTGCAGAAATAATGTCGATTTACCGATTCCCGGTTCACCGGCAACCAACACAATACTTCCCGGAACAATTCCTCCACCTAATACCCTGTTAAGTTCTGAATCCGGAGTTATCAATCTTTTTTCTTCACTCGTGGGAATGTCATTTAATGCAATGGTTTTATTTGTTCGTTTAGTTTCGCTATTATTCTTCCAACTTATATTTTTGGAGTCTTCTTTCTGGATTATTTCTTCAATAAAAGTGTTCCACTGAGTACACGAAGGACATTGACCAAGCCATTTTACACTTTCATATCCGCAGTTTTGGCAAAAAAATGCTGTCTTTATTTTGCTCATTAAATAAAGTTAATCTTTCAAATTAAGCTGAAATGATTCTTAAAAAGATTAAAGCAAGTAATAAGAAAGCAAGTAATACGACTTCAGTGATTGAAAGTAAAAAGGGCTGATCTTTTCGATCAACCCTCTTACTTACTAACCCATTAAATTCTTGCACTAAGTTACAAATATGGGCCACATAACAAAATAAATTTTTGCCCCTGTGAATAACTTTTACGCCGGGCATTTCACGAAAAAAATTTACATGTCTAAAGCATTTAAAGTATTTAAACTACTTATTATCAATAAGTTATTAGTTTAGAATTATTGTTTTTAATATTAATTTTCTTCAGAATTATTTTAGAGCTAAAAAAAATAGTCTGCTAAAAAGCTTGTTATTGTTTCGAAACAATCCTCCCTGCAAGAATTCAGTTTCCCGCGGATTTGCTGAGGCCGGAGTGATTGTTAATTCAGTTCAATTATTTCCCGATTTGCAGAAAATATCGTGCGGTAATTTTTCCTATTCGGGCTGAATCACTGATCTTTTTTTGTTAATGGTTGTATATTTATACTGTTGGTAAATTTCATTTACTGACGGTTAACTTTGGCTACAACATATAAGAAAAATTAAAACTGCTACTAATGCAGTTTTGGCCGCCTGCTCATTTCTTATTTGCTCAATCCCAGGGATTCACAGGAAAAGTTACAGATGAAAAAGGTATCCGCTAATCGGGCCGCAGTTAATATAAAAAATACCCAAACCGGACCCAAGGCTGTGGATTGCTTTTTTAGGCTTAACGTTTCCCCTGCAGGCGATCAGTCTTTAAGTGAAATTGTGGTAACGGCATTTGAGTATCCGGCGCGAAAAAAAGGCATTAGGATATGCGGTCTCTACCGTCAATATGAAAGATCTGGAATTGCGGCCTGAAGGAGATTTAGCAAGAATTCTAACGGGAAGGCGCCGGGAGTCAATATTCTTAACACCAGCGGACTCTCCGGAAGTGGCTCCTATTATAATGTTTCTTTCCGCTGGACTACTTGCTGGTCCAAATCAATTTGATTTGTCCAATATTTGGCCTAATCCGGCCTGCGGCAATCTGGTAAATCCTTTAGTTGTTGATATAGAACCAACTTCAGGTATCCAAGTGTTCATAAAGTAAATTGCGAAGATTATGGAGGCGGCTATAATATGAACGCGGTGGAAACCGGAGCAAACGATGTAGCTGTAGCTGGTTACGTTTTTTCTTGCACAGGTTATATTACACTTAATATGAGAGTGATCGCCAATGCTTCCGGAGGAAACGGATATAATAATGGTGCTACTAACCTGATTTTGCAAAAGCAATAAAGTAAATAATGTATTTAGTTCATAGCAATTAGCGATTTGAATTTGAACGGCTAATTGCTATATTTTTATTTCTTCATCCTGGGTATCAAAAAATCGAAACTCAGTAAGATGATAATTTGTATTTGAAAGAATATTAATTTTTTGTTTGAACTTACTTCTCCACTGTGATATTTTTTTCTTCCACATAAAACCTTTGGTGAGGTAAGCATAAATAATAGGATTAACGACCAGGGTAAGGTTACTATGTTTATGTGTAATAAGATAACTTAGATTTTTTTCAATTTCATCTTCCAGTAAAAGTGTAGAAGAGATTTTCCCGGTGCCGTTGCAACTAGGGCACACTTCCTGGGTGTTAATGTTCATTTCCGGCTTCATCCTTTGGCGGGTAATCTGCATCAAACCAAATTTGGATATCGGCAATACGGCATGTTTAGCCCGATCAGGTCTCATGAATTCTTCCATTTTTTCCATAAGCTTTCGCTTATTTTCCGGAAGTTTCATATCAATAAAATCAATGACTATAATTCCACCAATATCACGCAATCGTAATTGACGCGAAATTTCTTCAGCCGCTTCAAGATTTGTTTCAAGAGCATTTTGTTCCTGGTTATTCCCTACACTTTTATAGCCACTATTTACATCGATCACGTGTAAAGCTTCAGTGTGTTCAATAATTAAATAAGCACCACTATTTAAATTTACTGTTTTACCAAAGGAAGCTTTAACCTGCTTTGTTATTCCAAAAGAATCAAAAATCGTGGCGCCATTTTGATAAAAAGAAATAATATCAGATTTCTCGGGAGCTATGCGTTGAATATAAGTTTTTGCATCGTTAAAAATATTACGGTCGTTTACAACAATCTTATTGAAATCTTCATTAAGCAGATCACGAAGAATGCTGGTAGTCTTTGTTTGTTCGCTCAGGATTTTGTTGGGGGCTGCTGCTCCTTTCAGATTTTGCTGAATGGCTTTCCACATTTGCGTAAGCATTGACAGGTCTTCATGAAGCTCAGCGGTATTTTTCCCTTCAGCAGCTGTACGAACAATAACACCAAAATTTTTTGGCTTGATGGCTTCTACAATTTTCTGTAACCTTTTTCTTTCTTCCGAAGAATGAATTTTTCTTGATACAGCTACTATGTTATTAAAGGGCGTAATAACCACAAACCGGCCCGGCAAAGAAATCTCACAACTTAATCTTGGGCCTTTTGCAGCAATAGGTTCTTTTAAAATTTGTACAAGAATATTGGGTTTACCCCCGAGGACCTCATTTATCTTCCCCGTCTTAATAATTTCAGTTTCATTTTCAAATTTGGAGAAGTCCAGACCTTCAGGCGATTTATCACTCATCGCCATCTGGGTAAATTTTAATAATGACCGGGCATAAGGACTCAAATCAGTATAATGTAGAAAAGCATCCTTTTCAAAACCAACATCTACAAATGCAGCATTTAAACCGGGGATCAATTTTTTAACTTTTCCAAGATAAAGATCTCCGACGGCAAAACGTGCATCGCTTTTTTCACTGTGCAATTCTACAAGCTTTTTATCTTCCAGCAAGGCAATCTCCACACCCTGGGGAACAGCATTAATAATTAGTTCTTTGTTCACACTTGAACAGCTTTAATAATAAATGAAACATTAAATAATACTGATTGGTTAGATTCCGGACTGCATGCAGGCTATACCGGTAGGATATGGTTGGAGCAAATTGGGGTGTGAGGTGCAATAGTCCGACAACAATCAGTTAAACAGATATACAGGTCATTCATTACAGTATATCTTAATTCAAGAGAGGTACTTATTTGTTCCTCTTCTTGTGACGATTTTTTCTTAATCTTTTTTTCCGCTTATGCGTCGCAATTTTATGACGCTTTCTCTTTTTACCACAAGGCATAATCTCAATAATTTTTGTTTTAAATAAGGTTAATAATATTTTTTGATCTACTTTTTTTCTGAAGGTCCATCAGGACTCCTTTGGAGAATTCCTTTAGATAATTCATCAATCCGCTTCTTCACTTCTTCCCGGACTTCAGCGTTTTTTATTAATGCGAGACTTTTTTCATACCAGTTTATTGCTGATGTCTTCTCAGCCTTTTTTTCAAAAGCTTCCGCCAGCATAAGCGCAGCTTCCAGTTTTGTATCCATATTTGTTTTGGATAATCTATAAACAGCTTCAAAACGGGTAATGGCGCGGTCATATTGTCCTGAGATCATAGAACCCTGGCCTAATACTTCCTGGGCAAAAATGTTTGTGCTGTCTTTTTCAGCTATTGCTCTAACTCTCATGATCCCATCCATTGGAGTAGAACCGATGCCGCCAAAGATATAGCAAGCACCAAGTCCAACTATTGAGGAATCATTATCCGAATTGATTTTCAAAGATCTCTCAAACAGGTCCTTTGCCTGAACAGCCTTCCATGTTCGTAAGGACGGGTCATTTTCACCACGCAGGTTTTGTAAAAACAGGTGGGCGGCAAAGGTGAGGCTTTTTTCTGAATTTTCCAATCTTGAAGCTTCGGCTACATACCAGGCATAAGGTTCGAAAAACTGACCCGTGTCTTCCCAAAATTGAGCTAACTGATGATACACCTGCAACTGCTGGCCTTTTACATCGCCTCTAACTACGGAATGTTCAATTGCATTTAATCTGGTTACTTGTTCAGGCGATAATCTTCTTTTGGCTTGAGCCAGGATAGTATCGGTAGAAATAACATTGTCCGAAACTTCAGCTTGTGGATTAGACACAGATTTCTTTTCGGGGACTGTTCTTCCAAACAGATAAAGAATAGCCACCAGAAATGTGGCAATGGCTAATGTGATCCACTGAGGCCTTTTCACTATTAATAATTCTTGTTAAGATAAATGACTCCATAAGAATCATTCTTTTGGCACGCAAAGTTAGCACAAAGAAAGTGCGAATAGAAATGTATGATCTTAATCTGTTGCCAAAAGATGTCCAGAATAAAAAGGCTTGTCCTGCAAAATATAATAAATACAGAAGTCCGGTATTACATTCCATCCTGCGGCTCAGCAGGGGTAACAACTGTATCGACACTTAGTTTTTTTACATCCGCCACAAATTCCTTAGCTGGTTTAAATGCAGGTATAAAATGTTCAGGAATATGAACAGCAATATTCTTTTTTATATTACGGCCTATTTTAGCAGCTCTTTTTTTTGTGATAAAGCTGCCAAACCCACGGATGTAAATGTTTTCACCTTTTGCTAAAGAGTCTTTTACTTCTTTAAACATAGTTTCGAGTGTTACCAGAACATCTACCTTGGGTATGCCAGTCTTTTCGGAAATCTGATTAACCAGGTCTGCTTTTCTCATATTTGGTTGGTTTAGGTTGACAATTTATGACAAAATTCTATGACTGTCAATAGAATAGGTAGAAAAAATTTTCTGCCTAAATTAGCTGCTACTGTTTTTCAATTATTAACATGCTATAAAATTCTAATGCGAGTCACAGTAAAAACAAGGCGATCCTTCCAGTTTTCAAAGATTCTTTTGAAGTGGACCAGGGAAAAAAACAAACGACAGATGCCATGGAAATGGGAAAAGGATCCTTATAGAATATGGTTAAGTGAGATCATTTTGCAGCAAACGAGAGTAGAGCAAGGATTAAAATACTATGAGAATTTTATTAAAAGGTTTCCGGATATTCATAAACTGGCAAATGCTCCTGATCAAAAGATTTATAAATTTTGGGAAGGACTTGGGTATTATAGCCGATGTCGAAACCTGATTGAGACTTCCAGGTATATTTCAAAAGAATTAAATGGGGAATTTCCCTCTCACTATGAAGAAATAAAAAAATTAAAAGGGATTGGGCCATACACTGCAGCAGCTATCGCCTCCTTTGCTTTTAATGAACCTAATGCGGTGGTTGATGGAAATGTTTTTCGGGTATTGGCAAGAATATTTGACATCAATAAAGCAATTGATTCGACGGAAGGAAAGAAATTTTTTACCGGCCTTGCTAATGAACTTCTCGAAAAACAGAATCCGGGCTTATACAACCAGGCTATTATGGATTTTGGTGCTGTTATTTGCAAACCGGTACCTCTATGTTCCCAATGCCCTTTTGATAAATACTGCCTGGCTTTTTTGAACAATAAGATTCTTTTATTACCTGTTAAAAGAAAGAAAGCCACGGTTCGAAAAAGATGGCTTAATTACATATTGTTTGAATACAAAGGAAGGTTCGCGGTTCGACAAAGAACTGAAAAGGACATCTGGCATAACCTCTTTGAATTTTTACTTATTGAATCGATCCAGCTTCTGGATGAAAAAAAAATATTAAAAGAGTTAAGGAAGAAGAAATGGGTTGGAAAAAATGGCTTTGAAACGAAATCTTTCTCCCGGGTTTTCAAACAACAGCTTTCCCATCAACTTATCGAAGGAAGGGTTATTAAAGTAAAACTTTATCAAAAACCAAAACTGCATGACGTATTATGGATACGACAAGTTGAGATAAAGAAATATGCGTTTCCCAAACTCATCAATCAATACCTTTTAAGTGAAGATTTAATCAAACAGAAGTAACAGTTAAAAAAATTTATATTTCCATGTAAAAAATTTAATTTTAGATAGCATTAACCCTTAAGGCGAATTTTTAACCGAAAAAGATAATTGTATGCGAGGCGTAAACAGAGTAATGCTCATTGGCAATCTTGGAAAAGATCCGGATGTACAATTCCTGGAAGGAAATATCGGGGTAGCAAAATTCCCTCTTGCAACTACCGAAACTTTTAAAGATCGTTCAGGTAAATTAGTTTCTCAAACAGAATGGCACACAGTGGTTCTGTGGCGTGGTTTGGCAGAACTGGCTCAAAAATATTTACACAAGGGAAGCCTCGTTTATATTGAAGGACGTTTGCGTACCAGAAGCTGGGAAGATAAAGAAGGAAATCGAAAATTTGCTACGGAAGTAGTAGGTGACAATCTTATTATGCTTGATAAAAGAACTGATTCAAGTTCTACAATGTCAACCGATCACGGCAATATGGAAGGAATGAGTAACACAGATGTAGCTCCCGAAGCAGGAGGAGACTTACCTTTTTAAACAGAAAATTTTAATCATAAATTTGTACAAAACTGATCAACAGGCAGGCCCCTATGACCTGCCTTTCTGATTGGATTATTCACTTAAACAACATCCCTTGGGCAGCCATTCGGCCATTACAGATTTTACAAATAGTCTCTCTTTTATATTGCTGACAGCTACACCGCAAGGCACTACTTTTTTAATTATTTCATTATTGGCTTTGTTGTTACTAAGTTTTGTTGTTTCTGGCGCAGAGGTAGCCTTGTTTTCTTTAAATAGCAAGGATGTGAATATGTTAAAGACAAAACAGCATGCCGCAGCAAAGCGAATTACCGATTTGCTTGAGGAACCTAAAGAAGTATATACTTCCCTGCTTATTGCCGGCACATTCATGAACATCTGTATCATCGTGATGGCGAATTTTTTATTCAATCAATATCTTCCCTATGGAAAGATAAAAGCTGTTGGCGGGGAGTTTGATTTTATCATAGAAGTGGTAGGACGGGTAATTGTAATTGCTTTTATTATCGTTTTTTTTGGAAAGGTCCTGCCCAAAGTTTGGGCAACGCAAAACAACCTTCGCTTTGCATATGGTTCGGCTTTCATCATTGAATCATTGCATTTGTTGCTAAGACGAATTAGTCGCTGGATGGTTTCAGTTGCTGATGGGCTTGGGCATCGATTGGGTGCTAATCGGATTCAGACTTCAGGGATCCAGGATTTGGATAAATCGAATGAAATAACAGCTGAGGAAAAAAATATTCTTTTAGGGATTGAAAAGTTTGGAAATATCTCAGTGAAACAAATTATGCGATCAAGACTTGATGTCAGTGGAATTGATTATAATATTTCATTTCCAGAACTTACTAAAAAAATTGAAGAACTCCATTATTCAAGGTTGCCCGTTTACAGGAGTAATCTTGATGAAGTGGTGGGGGTACTGAACACGAAAGATCTTATTTCTCATCTTAATGAATCTTCGGAGTTTGACTGGCATCCATTGATGCGCCAGCCTTATTTTGTTCCCGAGTCAAAATTAATCGAAGATCTTTTAAAGGATTTCCAGAGTAAGCGTATTCATTTTGCGATTGTAGTAGATGAGTTTGGAGGGACAAGTGGTATTGTTACACTTGAAGATATCCTGGAGGAAATTATCGGTGATATAAAAGATGAATTTGATGAAGAAGAAAGTGGTAACCGGCAATTAGATGAACTTAATTATGTATTTCTTGGAAAAACAATGATACATGATATGTGCCGGACAATGAAAATATCACAGGATACGTTTGACAGGGTGAAGGGAGATAGTGAATCAATAGGTGGGTTGGTGCTGGAGCTGGCAGGAGAATTTCCTAAAGTGAATGATGTAATAAATTGTGGTGATTTTGATTTTACAGTCCTGGAAGTTGGCAAGAATCGAATCTTATTCATAAAGGTTACAATCAAGAATCAATCGGAGGAGTAAGTGAAGTATTTGTTTTTAAAAATATTTCTTCTTTTTTGTTTTGTTGTTTTATTTGGCTGCAACAGTGATTATACGGTGGGGAAGAAACGAGGTTATTTTAAAATCGATTTCCCGGAAAAAGCATACCAGGAATTTGATCAGCCGGGATACCCATACACATTTGAATACCCGGTTTATTCCAATATTATAAAAGATACCAGCTTTTTTGAAAGCAAGCCTGAAAATCCGTGGTGGATCAATATTGATTTCCCGCAATTTTTAGCACGTGTTCATGTAAGCTATAAAGAAATTGGAAAAAACAAATTTGATTCATTGGTCAATGATGCCTTTCAGCTTTCCTATAAACAACATACCTATAAAGCATCAGCGATTGAAGATTCAGAGATTGTTACTCCCAACCATATTCACGGAATGTATTTTACATTGGCAGGCAATACAGCAACTGCCAATCAATTTTTTCTGACAGATTCTACAAAACATTTCTTGCGGGGAGCATTATATTTTTCTGCGACACCCAACGAAGATTCAATCAGCATTGTAAATGATTTTTTGAAAAAAGATCTTTTTCATCTGATCAACACCCTAAGGTGGAAGTAAGTCTTTTATTTTTCCGGCAATGTCATTTCCTGTTTGGCAACATTCCATCCTGAAGTGACTAGTTTAGGTTGCATCCCCCGAAGTTTCCCGACCGGGTAGCTCACGGTTATAGTCATAGTTTCATGTGATGACAAGGAAAAATAATTGTTACTCCAGAAACAAGGCATTATTTCTTCATCGTTAAGCATCAATTGGGGATTGATAAAAAATGCTAATTGCTCAGAAGTATTGGTGAATTGCAAAGTGTACCTATATCCTGATTTTTCCTTTGCAGAACTAACAAGCTTCACCCGGACATTTGCCGATTTCATTTTTGCCAGGGAAGTGTAATCATGTTTGGGCTGAAGCCAATATACATTTTGTGAAATCGTTTTTCCTGATAAATCTGCTACATGCAAAACAACAAAGACTACTTCTTCTGATCTTGAAAGTGCAGGCACAAGTGAAAATACTTCTTTCGCTGTAGTCGTATCTAAGTTTAGTTTTGCAGTTTGATGAGATAATGATTTGCCTTCTATATCCATTACGTCAGCAGTTACTATCAAGCCATGCTTTGATTGATAGCTACGATTGATTACCGCAACCATCGAATCATCAAGATTCAATTGAACATGTAATGGTTCACAGGCCCGCTGCATAAAATAATATCCTGAATTTGGTTCAAGGTACCAGTCATATACCTGCCATACTACACTTGGAAAGGCTGCATTTAATTTCCATAACATCACGCCTCCTGTTTTATTTAGTTTATGGCCAGCTGCTTCAAAGATACCCCTGTAACCGTCTGCATTGACCAGCTGCATTTTGTCGCAAAAATCCTTGATGCCGGCAGGAGTACCGTAACGATTTTTCATGGCTTTATAATATGTATCATAGTGTCCATTGCCTGTGCAGGCATCATGATATCCCCAGGTATTATTTAATGGATATGGTAATGAACTATCGGGTACGAGATTGGATATAATTTTTGAAATTGATGAATAAGGCGGTTGCGATGGAATTCCTGTTTCATCTTTGAATACCCAATCCCGACCTTTGTCCGCAAGGGCATAATATTGTGCCGCATCCTGCCATGAATAGGGACCTCCGCTATAAACTCCGGACAATTGATCATCGGGCCATGAACCCTTCCATCCGGTCGGTAATTTTGCAAAACCTGAGGAGCTTGGTATGAATGGTCTTGTACCATCCAGGTTTGCTACATTATCACGCATTGCATTATACAATTCTTCACGGGCATGACCCTCATTGCCTCCCGTCCATACAAGCAAGCTTGCATGATTGCGAATACGAAGGATGGTGCTAATAATATTATGAATATAAATATCACCTCTCGGAGGATAATCTCCTGATCCTTTAAATTCTCCATGTGTATCGCCGGTTATCCAGAAGTCCTGCCAGACCATCATTCCATAGCGATCTGCTGATTCATAAAAATCATCCGTTTCCGCAAGACCACCACCCCAAATCCTAACCAGGTTCACGTTTGCATTTCTGCATAAATGCAATTCGTAATCATTTCTGAGTGAGTCGCGGTTTAACATCATATCCGGAACCCAGGCTCCGCCGACAAGGTGAACACGTTTTCCATTTACATAAAAATCACGTCGTAACCATCCATTAACAGTTGTGGTTTTTGAACTAACTGTGCGGATACCAAACAGGAAAGAAGTATCGTCAGAAATTTCATTTCCACCCAGATATTGAATACGGATGCGATACAGATCAGGATTGCCATAATTATTTGGCCACCATAGATGTGGTTTGCTGATGACGAATTGTTGGATGTTGTCAGCCGTAAGATTTAATTCTTTTAAATCGTTCGCCGGAATTGAAATATTTTGTTCAACAGTTAAAGAATTGCCTGCAAATGTTTCTGGTGAAATTATAATTTTTAGTTTTCCGTTTGTTACCGCATTGCCATTATTCTTTAATGATAAACTCAGTGAAAGCCTTGCAATATTTGTATCAGGCAGGTTTGGCAGGTTAGTAATAATGTGTGGTTGTTGAATAACTATATGCCCTGAAGTACGTAAATATACAGGTTGCCAGATACCCATATTTCTATCATGCACTTCGGGTATCCAATCCCAGCCGACAGAGCAAAGCATCGTAACATTTTTACCAATATCTCCTGTAGGTCCTCCATTTGCGTAAAAATCTCCCAACGCAGTCAATTGTGGATGAGCAGGCAATCCCGGAAAATCCAACGGATAAATTTTTACCGCCAGTATATTTGTTTCACCTGCTTTAATAGTGTTGGTTACATTCAAGCTGTATTCTGCAAACATTCCTGCCATTTGCGATGAATCGGCTAACTGTTTTCCATTGAGCCAGACATCTGCGCGGTAATTTATTCCTTTAAAGATCAGTTGAAAAAATTTTCCTTTATCTCCGGCGGCGACATTAAAACTTGCCCGGTACCAATAAGGTTTTTTCCATGGATTTGGTTCGTTTGGCAGATAGCTGTATTGTTCCAGGTTGTATTGATGATTGAAAGAATCAGATGCATCGGGAATCAGCATATTATTCATTCCTATGTATGGATCAGGATAGACTTTATTTGCTACCAAACCTGTAAGAACAGTGCAAGGAACTTTTACGGGGAACCAATAGTTCTTCGATTGATATTGATTACCTGATATGGTTGCTCCGTCATCATTTATAACTGCTGTAGATTGCAGATAAAAATCCCTGAGTTGCACTTGTTTTACCTGGCTTTGAGAGTAGATTAATAGATGAAGAAGTGAGAAAATAAAAATACAAACGGGTTTTTTCATGTTGGCATGTTTTGGCTGAATAAATTTAAGAAAGAGATTTGTGATGCTTTATAATTAAACTTCCCGGCAAAATTTTGGTTTAAGCAGCCACATTCAAAAGCAAGCGGGATTTTGTTGACAGATTTTGTAATTTTCGCAATAACCTATTGCCAATTGTACAAAAAATAAATACTGTTACGATGAAAAGGTCACTGTTGTTATTGTTAATTTTTAGTGTATGTTTTTTTTCAATGTCTCTTGCTCAACAAACAAAATCTGATACTGTCAAGGTTGGCATTTATATTACCAGTATACACAATATTGATTTTAAACAAAAGGAGTACACCATTAACTTCTGGCTTTGGTTGAAATATAAAAACAAGGACTTTGATTTTTCACAGAATCTTGAAATACCACAGGCAAAAAGTGTAGAAAAATCATTTTCAGTAACGGACAGCTCAAATAACAGGATCTTTTTAGAAATGAAATTGCAATGTGTAATGAAGGATTCCTGGCGCATCAGCAATTTTCCCTTTGATCGACAGAATCTTCGTTTATCAATTGAAAACTCTCAATATGACTCCAGGTTTCTTGTTTTTGTGGCCGATACAGTTGGACAAAATTATGATTCCCGGTTTACACTCAATGGATGGACAATTGATAGTTGCATCCTCAGAACAGGTATACGGCCATACGAAACAGCCTTTGGCGACGAAAGCCTTCCAACGCCTCATACAGAATATGGCAATTTCAGAGTGCGATTGGTTATCACGAGAGATGCCTTAGGATTATTCTGGAAAATGTTTTTAGGAATGTACATTGCTTTTTTTATTGCTTATATATGTTTTTATATCCATGCCGATAGTATTGATTCCCGTTTCGTGTTAAGTGTGGGTTCTTTATTTGCTGTAGTAGGTAACAAATACATAATTGATTCTGCATTGCCGGAGTCCAGTTCTTTTACCCTGGTAGATACTTTGCATGGGGTTACATTATTTTTTATTTTTTTTGTGATCACTTCTACAGCATATTCTTTGAAACTTGTTAAACAAAATAAAATTAAGCAAGCCAACAGGTTTGACCTTGTAGCAGCCCAGGCGTTGCTGATATTATATCTTCTTGCGAATATTTATTTTATTTCGAAAGCGAGAAGCGGTTAAAAGCCTGATCATTAAAAAACTTAAATTTGTCCGAAACTTTTTATTGTGATCGCAATTGATAATGTTTTGGTGAGTGATGAGATTGTCGAAAAACAATTTGTCTGCGATTTGGTAAAGTGCAAAGGAGGTTGTTGTGAAGACGGTGATGCCGGCGCTCCGCTCGGGGAGGATGAGCTCGATACAATTCTTGAAGCATTCGAACAAGTGAAACCTTATCTTTCTTCGGCTTCGATCGCAGAGATCGGGAAAAAGGGAAAATATGTTTATCATCAGGAGTTTGGCTGGGTTACGCCAACACTTGGAAATGATTCGGAAATATGTGTGTACGGTATCCGTGGCAAAGATGGCGTCATTAAATGTGCTTTTGAACAAGCTTACTATGACGGGAAGATCAAATGGAAAAAACCGATCAGTTGTCATTTATTCCCGATCATTACCAAAAAAGGAACGAATGGAAATCCTGATAAAATGAACTATGAACCGAGGGAAAGGCTCTGCAATCCTGCATGCATATTGGGTAAAAAATTACAGGTACCTACTTATGAATTTTTAAAGGAAGCGATAATTAGAAAGTATGGTGAAGAATTTTACAAGGCATTAGATGCCATTCAGAAGGAAAAGCAAAAAAGAAAAACGAAGACGGAACCAGCCAAATAGCCCCGATAGCTATCGCACAGGATAAAAAATTCCACGGTAGTTAAAAAGGATTACAAAAAGCCGGGAACATAAAAATTATTTCGTGAAAGAAACGGCATCTGATTTTATTGCAAAAAGTACAGAGAAAGTTGCTGACAGAGATCATCGGCAAAAGATCAATTTTAATATTGGCCGGTATGATGCTGTTGTGCCAATGGGAAAGCAACAATTTAGTGATGTAAACCTGGTTAGAGAAAAAGCAAAGAACATCAAATGGAAGGCAATAGAATCTTTAGATGTGCAGCTCGAAAAATTTGAATCAGGTATTTCCAAACGTGGCGCTAAAGTAATTTGGGCGGAGACGGCAGAACAGGCACAGGAAGAAATATTAAAAATTTGCAAGGAAAAGAATTGCCGGATGCTCGTAAAGAGTAAAAGCATGGTAACAGAAGAAATTCATTTGAATGAATTTTTGGAGAAGCATAATATTGAAAGTATTGAGACGGATTTAGGTGAATATATTCAGCAATTGGATGGTGAACCGCCTTATCATATTGTGACACCGGCCATGCACAAAAGCAAGGAAGATGTAGCCAAATTGTTTTCAGAAAAATTAGGAACAGATCCAAAACTTACTCCGGAACAGTTGAGTCTTGTTGCGAGGCAAACACTGCGTGAAAAATATATGCAGGCTGTAATTGGAATTACGGGCGCAAATTTTATTATTACCGATATCGGTGCGATTGCCATTACGGAAAATGAAGGCAATGCAAGATTAAGTTGTGCGTGGCCACAAACACATATTGTAGTAACCGGTATTGAGAAAATAATTCCTTCATTAACTGATCTTGCTTTATTCTGGCCATTGCTTGCGACTTATGGAACCGGTCAAAGAATAACTGTCTATAATACTATTGTTACCGGCCCCAGACAGCCGGGTGAAACAGATGGTCCCGGGGAAATGTATGTAATACTGTTGGATAATGGCCGTACAAATATTCTTGCAAATGAAAAAGCAAGGGAAAGTTTGTATTGTATCCGTTGCGGTGCTTGCTTAAATGCCTGTCCTGTTTATAAAAATATCGGGGGACATGCTTATTCCACTGCTTATAGCGGGCCAATTGGTTCTGTCATCACTCCTCATTTAAAAAATATGAATGAGTGGAAGCATTTAAGTTATGCTTCTTCACTTTGTGGGAATTGTACTGAGGTCTGTGCGGTAAAAATTAATCTGCATGAATTATTGCTGGAAAATCGCCATGAATCTGTTGATGAAGGCGACAGCAGTTTTGCAGAGCGAACAGCGTGGAAGATGTGGAGACGGGCGATGCTTCATCGAAAATTTATGAATATGGGAAATAGTAAAATTAAAAATTGGGTAGTGAACACATTTTTAAAAGACTGGAAGAAAAACAGAAGTAATCTTGAATTCCCTAAAAAATCCTTTAATCAACTGTGGAGAGAAAAATACGGAAACAGGTAATTATCTTCACTTCGTGATTGTTTTTGTAAATATTATTACTTCCCGGCTTCAATACATTTTAAATTTTATTGGCAATGAAATCATCGGAGAACCCTTTCAATTTACCGATGATGCTGAAAGTTTCAGACAATATAACGGTCCGAAGATCAACTATAGTAAAACGGGAATTTCGAATTTCGAATTTCGAATTTCGAATTTCGAATTGTTGTTTGAGACCGGCATCAAAGGACAAATAATCGAGTGCTTTGAAACCAACGGATATAAAGCATTTTTTAAAACTGAAGGTGATTTTTCCTTTGATATTTTTGCCGCATGCTTTTATTTACTGAGCCGTTATGAAGAATATCTTCCGCATCAAAAAGATATGTACGGCCGCTACGCTCATGAAAATTCCCTGGCGTTCAAAGAGAATTTTTTGCATTTGCCGTTAATTAATATCTGGCTCAAAGATTTTAAAAAATCCCTCCAGGTTAAATTTCCGGGATTTATTACTCTCCACAGGAGTCCTTCCGGACATCCCTCATCATTCACTTTTATTCCCACCTATGATATTGATGAGGCTTACTCTTATAAGTATAAACAATGGTGGCGAATAATCGGGGGATTTGCAAACTCGGTGATCAAAGGTCAATGGTCAATGATCAGTGAGAGAATAAACGTTTTACTCGGAAATAGAAAGGATCCTTATGATGCTTTTGACTGGATAAACCAGTTAAATCAAAACTATGATCTTAAACCAGTTTATTTTTTTCTGATTGCCGCCAGGACAGCTAAGTATGATAAAAATATTCTTCCATCGAAAAAATCAATGCAACGACTTATTCAGGAGCATAGTAGTCTTTATTCAATAGGTATTCATCCATCCTGGCAAATGGGAGACGATGTTGAAAAATTAAAATTTGAAATTTTAAAATTGGGCCACATTACTGGTAAACAAATTCATTCCTCACGTCAGCATTACATAAGATTCACTTTGCCAGGCACGTACAGGCGATTGATCGATTCAGACATTAAATGCGATTTTTCAATGGGCTATGGCAGTATCAATGGTTTTCGCGCATCAATAGCATCTTCATTTTACTGGTACGATCCCGAAAAGGAAGAGCAAACCAATTTATTGATCTATCCTTTTTGTTTTATGGACGCCAATTCTTTTTATGAACAAAAACTTTCTCAGCAACAGGCGTTGGAAGAATTGACACACTACTATAATATTGTAAGGTCTGTAAACGGAATGCTAATAACCATCTGGCATAATAATTTTCTCGGAACAGGAGAATTATTCAAAGGATGGAAAGAGGCGTATGAACATTTTGTTTCTTTAGTTAAGCATTAAATTCCTTCTGCCTCCGGTATTTTAAGTGATGGAATTTTATACGCTCTGTTTATTAAATAGACTCCAAATAAAGTTACAGCACCGCCGACAGCAATAAAGGCGGTCAGCTTTTCAGAAAATATCAACCATCCTAACAACACCGCGACAACCGGATTTATATAGGCATATATTGAAGTTTGCTCCGCAGAAAGATTTTGCAAAGCATACAGGTAGGCAATAAATGAAATGATTGACCCGAATATCACTAAATAGCCGATAGCTGCCCATGATTGCCATGATATTGCAGCTAATGGAATTGAATTTCCGGAAATACCAGTAAAGGTTATTAGAAGAAATCCTGAGATCAGCATTTGTAAACCGAGACTGAAATAAGGATTAAAATTCACCGCTTGTTTTTTTGTGTACAATGTTCCGAATGTCCATGCCCAGGTAGCAATCACAGAAAGTATGATGCCTAAACGAAAGCCACTGTTTAAAAAGTCATGCAAGTGCTCGTAAAAAATTATACATACTCCTGCAAAACCAATAAGAAACCCGATTATAGCCTGCAAAGAAATTTTTGATTTGGATTCAAACAAGCTGATCACCACGAGCCACAATGGAAAAATAGCCGCAATGATCGCAGCAAGACCGGCAGAAATATATTCAATACCCCAGGTATTCAGTCCATTACTAAATAAAAAGTTCAAAAGACTAAGAACAAGAACTGTTATCCATTCTTTTCCTCTTGGCAGTTGGTATCCTTTAATTAAAAAGAAAGCGACATAACAGGAACCGCCGATGAATTGCCTGATTCCGGCTAATTGTAATGCCGGCATGTATTTTACACCTTGTTTAGAAGCCAGCCAGGTAGTGCCCCAAAAAAAACAAACCAGCGCCAGGGCGAATATCGCTTTTGCTTTTCTCCCTTTCTTTCGAATCGTTAACGGATTTAATACCGATAATTGTTTTAAAGAATCACCGGTTTGCGATAAAGTTTTATTTATATCGAAGATGGGCATTTGTCAATTGTGAGTTGTGAATTGTGAGTTGTGAGTTTGCGAATGTACCACTCACTATTCACCATTCACTACTCACTGCTTAGTGCTTAAAATGTCTCATTCCAGTTATCACCATCGCAAGATTATTTTGTTTGCAATAATCAATCGAGTCTCTATCGCGAATTGAACCTCCGGGTTGAATGAAAGTAGTGATACCTGCTTCATGCCCCATCTTTACGCAATCATTAAATGGGAAAAATGCATCGCTTGCCATTACCGCTCCATTCAGATTGAAATTAAATTGTCTTGCTTTTTCGATAGCTTGCCTCAGGGCATCGATACGACTTGTTTGACCGCAACCTTTGCCAAGCAATTGTTTATTTTTTACAAGCGCAATGGCATTACTTTTTAAATGCTTGCAAACAAGATTAGCAAAGATCAGGTCTTCTTTTTCCGCTGAAGTCGTTTCTCTACCACCTTCTTCTTTCCATTCTGCATAATTGCCTTCGTCCATTGTTTGTATCAATTCACCATTTAAAAGTGATTTATGCATTTCGATCGGAATCTCCTGCGAAATGTGGTTCTCAACTTTTGGTTGTACCTGGAGTAAAATTCTGTTTTTCTTTGATTGCAGAATATCCAATGCTTCTTTTTCAAAAACAGGGGATATCAATACTTCGAAAAATATTTCATGAATGGCTGCCGCTGTTTCCTTGTCAATAAGACTATTTGTAATAAGTACTCCTCCAAATGCACTTTTTGGATCTCCGGCCAGTGCATTTTTCCATGCTTCAACAGTTGTTGTTCCTGAAGCGATGCCACAAACATTGGTGTGTTTGATGATGGCAAAACTGCGAAGAGGCTCAGTCCGGTTTTCAACCGGGAATTCACGTATCAATTGTATTGCAGCATCAATATCAACGAGATTATTGTAGGAAATTTCTTTTCCATGCAGCTGAGTAAATATTTCTTCCAAATTTCCCCTGAATGAAGCTTGTTGATGTGGATTTTCACCATAACGGAGAATCTTTACTTCTTCTAAATCTTTTTTGCTGTCATTAAAATAATTACTAATTGCCGTATCATACCTCTTAACTACATTAAAGGCAGAAGCTGCAAATTTTTTTCTCTGTTCAAGGCTTGTCTCACCATTCTTTTCTTTTAATATCTTTTCCAGTTCTGAATAATCAGCTTTTGATGCAATGGCAAGTACATCTTTAAAATTTTTAGCAGCACCACGGATCATCGAAGGACCGCCTATATCAATTTTCTCTATTATTTTTTGTTCATCCGAAGTTGAGGCAACTGTTTCTTCAAAAGGATAAAGATCAACAATTACCAGGTCAATTTCAGGAATATCATATTGCCGCATTTCCTTTGTATCTGTTTCATTATCTCTTCTTCCTAGTATGCCACCGAATACAGATGGATGCAGCGTTTTTACTCTGCCACCAAGAATAGAAGGATAGGATGTAAGCTTCTCAACCGGGATTACTGATATATTTAAATCTTCGATGAATTTTTGTGTGCCCCCCGTGGAATAGATGGTAACTCCAAGCTCAGATAATAATTTTACGATGGGACCAAGCCCGTCTTTATAAAAAACAGAAATTAAAGCTGTGCGAATTTTTTTTTGCATGGTTGTTTGGTTGAATAATCATGCCACGGTTCAAAGCCGTGGCATCAATCAATAGCGGGGCAAATCTACTTTAATTCAGATTCATCACAAAAGCGCCCTTTTCCGATACATTATAATATGGAATATGCAGCGAATCGCAATCTTTTATCCAATATTTAATTTTCCAAAATGGAACTGAGGCATCGAAGACAATCTGTTTAACATTGAAAATCCCGGAAAGACTAAATAAATTAAGCTTTGGTCTTTTCGAAATTATAAAAAGGTCAATCGGAATTTTGTCAATGACAGTGTCAAAAAAGTTATCTGTATCGATGATTAATATTTTTTTGAAGTTGTATTCTAAGAAACTTCCCTGCCGCAAAAGATTGGATAAACGATCGGTTGATTTTACCCGGTGTAAAACCCGGGAAGGATTTAAATGAAAATTTATTATAAAATCATTTATAGCCAGATCAGTATCGCCAATAAAATAATAATTTCTGCCATTTATTATGTCAACTGCCTGGTGTTTCGGGACATTATAAACGATAATTTTTTGTTGCTGAATAGATTGATAAAATGAGACCGATCGCAATGCCATAAAAAATAGTAAGCTAAGTAGCCAGGCCCATACGCCTGCTTTTCGTTTCTCTAAGAGCCAATATCCAAAACCCATGACCGTAATCATTAATAGTACGGCTTGTAAAATATTTATCTGCATTCCGTTCCATAAAGAAAAGGGCAGGGCTTCAATTCTTTCGATATACAAATTCATTAACCCAATAAGCCATGAAAGAATTTTACCTGCGAAAACAGCAAAAAAGGGAATAAACGAAATAACGCAAAGAAGAATCTCTGCGAGCACAATAATGCATGACAAGGGAACCGCGACGCAATTGCTAAGCAAAAAGGAATTTGGGAATTGATGAAAATGGTAAATACTAAAAGGCGTTGTTAGCAATTGGGCCGCAATGCTTACTGCGTTCAGCTTCCAGATAAAATCAAGAATTTTATTTTTAATATAGAACCAATTATAAATTGGTTTCATAAAAATAACTATACTTAAAACTGCAGCATATGAAAGCTGGAATCCAACATCCCAAAGCCAGAAAGGATCATAACAAAGCAATATAAATGCCGATGCCGCCAGTGTATTGTATATAGAGGCTTTTCTCGAAAAGTTTTCCCCGGTAACAATGCAGGTGAACATAACCGCAGATCGGATTACGGATGCCTGTGCGCCAGCTAATAAACTGAAAAGCCATAATCCGGAAATAATAATAGCTGCTACAAACCATTTTGAATATTTTATTTTTCTTAATGGCCTGCATAAAAGTGCAAGGAGCCAGTAGATTAATGCGATATGCATGCCGGATATGGCAATAATATGAACGACTCCTGTGTTCGTATATGATTGAACAAGATTTTTATCAAGATCATCTTTGTAACCTATCAGTAATGCCTCTGCAAGACCATATTCTTTTTCTCCATGTATATAACTGCGCATGATGGACAAAACCTTTTTTCTTACCGGGAACAGGATCTTACCAAAAAAATTTTGCTTCTTTTTATTCAATGCAATGAAATCGCCTTGCTTTAAAAATACCTGGTGAGTTATATCCTGAAAAAGACTATACCGTTTATAATCAAAGCCTCCGGGATTACCTGCATTCTTTATTTCCTGTAAAGGTTTTGAAAAAATTATTTGTGAACCATAATCCAGAGAAAGAGTTGAATCTCTTTGAAAATAAACAATGACATCTCCTTTGGTAGAGTATATTTTATTTCTGCCTGCTACGGTGGCAATTGTTGCAAGAGCTTTATATGAATTAATTTTTTGGATAGGCGGTTCTTGTAAAACAACTTTTACAATATCTCCGGCCTTGTAATATTTTCCATACCAATCGTCGTTATTTCGAATATCTCTCAACCAGGTAAGTAAACAACCAAGAGAAAAAAATAAAATAGCCACTGCCATTCCATTTGTAATTCCAAATTTATAGCGGGCATGATCATAAAGAAAAAAGTGGATGAACAGAACAATAAGCGCGGATAAAAGTATAAGCCAAACGATTTTCACAGGCATTTGCAAATGCCATTGGACAAGGATACCGGACATGAACGGAAGTAAGAATCTTATAAATGGTGCTTTTTTCCAAACGGGAATATGGCCTGCAAACATTTATAAAAACTATGCATTATTCTTCCGGGAAAATTTGTTTTTCACCAGGTTATTTTGCTATTAATACTACTGAGGTTGGACAAAAAAACATTAACCGAGCGTATCTTTAATCTTCAATTCTTCACATGAAAAGATTATTCCTGGTATTTTCTTGTTGTTTGATCGTTTCGTATACAACTTGTCAAACTCTTCAGCAACTTGAATCGGGGCGGGTGCATTTGCCAAATGGCTGGAGCCTGGCGCCTGCAGGTAAAAGTTTTCCTCTGGGTGATCTGCCTTTAAATATTGTTGTTTCTTCGACAAAAAAATATATAGCCGTCACAAATAATGGCCAAAGCACGCAGTCTCTTCAATTGATTGATGTAGCCAATCAGAAAGTTCTCAGTAATAGAGTAATTCCGAAATCATGGTATGGCTTAAAGTTTAGTGCTGATGAAAAATTTTTATATGCATCAGGCGGGGACGATAACTGGATATTAAAGTATGCCATTCAAAACAATAGACTTATTTTAAAAGACAGCATTAAATTAGGCGATAAATGGCCAAACAAGATTTCTCCGGCAGGAATTGACATTGATGATTCAAAAAACCTTCTGTATGTGGTCACAAAAGAAAATAATTCATTGTATGTTGTCGATCTCAAAACAAAGAAAATTATTCAACAAAAAAATTTGAAAGGTGAGGCGTATACATGTTTATTATCGCCGGATAAGAAATTATTGTATATCAGTTGCTGGGGTTGCGACAGAATTTATGTTTATAATACGCAGGCAGGAGAATTTTCCGGAGAGATTGCAGTAGGCGATAATCCCAATGAGATCTGTCTTTCAAAAAATGGACTGTACTTATTTGTTGCTAATGCAAATGATAATTCTGTTTCCGTTATCAACACCAGTCAAAGAAAAGTGATTGAGACCCTGGATGCAGCGCTTTATCCCAATGCACCGAGTGGCTCTACTTCAAATGGTGTGGCATTAAGTGAAGATGAAAAAACTTTGTACATCGCAAATGCAGATAATAATTGCCTCGCCCTATTTGATGTAAGCAAACCTGGCTTTAGTAAAAGCAAGGGATTTATTCCCACCGGTTGGTATCCAACCAACGTGAAAGTAATCGGCCAAAAAATTTTCGTTTCCAACGGGAAAGGGTTTTCATCAATAGCAAATCCATTTGGCCCTAACCCAATAAGAAAAGAAGGGGAAGTAATCTGGCATGGTGCTGATACAAGTACGAAAGAACAATATATCGGCGGACTTTTCAGGGGAACCATGAGCATTATAAATATTCCATCCGAAAAGCAGCTGGGTGTTTATTCGCAGGTTGTTTATCATAATTCACCTTATACAAAAGAAAGAGAAACAAATAGCAAAGGTGAGATGGGCAATCCAATTCCAATGAAAGTTGGAGAAAGGTCACCGATCAAACATGTATTCTATATTATAAAAGAGAATCGAACCTATGACCAGGTATTGGGAGATGTGAAAGAAGGGAATGGCGACCCGTCGCTTGTTTTATTTGGCGAAAAAATTACTCCTAATCAACATAAACTCGCGAAAGAATTTGTGTTGCTTGATAATTTTTATTGTGATGGAGAAGTGAGTGCTGATGGACACAGTTGGAGTACGGGCGCCTATGCTACAGATTACCTGGAAAAGCATTGGCCAACAAATTATGGCGGCCGCGGAGGCGAATATGATGGCGAAGGGACAAGAGAAATTGCAAATAACAAAGGTGGCTTCATTTGGGATCAATGCAAAAGAAATGGAGTTAGTTACAGAACTTATGGAGAGTTTGCCGATAATTACAAAGCAAACATCCCGGTTTTGGAACATCATTTTTGCCCTTACTTTACTAGCTGGGATCAATCAGTGAGAGATACAACAAGGTTTGATCAATGGAAAAAAGAGTTTGATTCACTAGCCGCTGCGGATGCAGTGCCCCAGTTCAATTCTCTTCGTTTTATTAATGATCATACGGAAGGTTTACGAAAAGACAAGCCAACTCCTTTTGCTAACGTTGCCGATAATGATTGGGCAGTGGGTTTGTTCATTCAATATTTGAGCAAAAGCAAGATATGGAAAGAGAGTGCAGTATTTATTGTTGAAGATGATGCGCAGGATGGGCCTGATCATGTAGACGCACACCGCACTACAGCCTATGTTGCAGGTGGATTTGTAAAAAGAGGATTTGTGGATCACACGATGTATTCAACGTCATCCATACTCCGGACAATTGAATTGATTTTAGGAATGCCACCGATGACACAGTATGATGCGGCCGCAGAACCAATGTGGAGATGCTTTACATCAACGCCGGATTTAAATCCATTTGCAGCCGTGCCCGCGCAAATTGATATTAACCAAAAAAATACGGCAATGAACGAATGGCAACGCCGTTCTGAAAAATTTAATTTCACAAAAGAAGATGCAGTTCCTGATATGGAATTCAATCTTGTACTTTGGCATGGAATAAAAGGTGATGATGTTCCCTTGCCTGCGCCAAGGCGTGCAGCATTTTTAAAACTTCGAAAGGATAAAAAAGATGGGGATGATTAGGATGTTACCGGCTTATGTAATTCTAATCGTCACCTGTTGTGTCTCCGAAGGAGTCCCTTGGACACTCACTTGTACTTCAACAATTCTATGAGCTTATTTTGAAATTTTCGTCCCGATTTATCGGGATCGAAATTTCCCAATTGTCCTTTTCCCAATTATTTTAAGAAAGAAATTTCCTGAGATAAACGATCTGTCCAACGTGATAAATATCGTGCTGAATAATTCCATGAAGTAAGAACCTGAAATTATATTCCCGGTAATCCACTTCCTTAGAAAGAAATTCATCATCCTTTGTTTCCAGCAATTCTATGATCAGGTCGTGAGTAACTTTAAACTGTGCCATTCCTTTTTCCCAGGTATGTTCATCCGGATCAATTTCTCTCCAATCCAGTTTTTCAAAAGCAGCCAGATCTTTTTCTTCATCCTTTTCTAACCTTTTTAAGGTGAAGTCTGCCCACGTGTTCATATGATAAAGCAGTTCAATCAACGAGTGAGAATTTTCGTTTGGTTTTTTATAAACTACGGATGGATCTATTTCCTGTAGAATTTTCATTACGGGCCTGCCATACCAGGGCTCTCCATTTAAGATTGAATGGAGTGTAGTAACTATGTATTCAATTTCTTTCCGCATGTAAAGGGTTTAAATTTTGGGCTGCGAAATAAACAATAAATGAATTTACTGAGAGATTTTATTTTATGAACGGTAATCGGTAAATTGACTCAAATGTCTTTTGAAGAACTATAAATTCTAAAACAGATCTAAATTGTGTAATCAGCAGGGTTTTTAAATCATAATAATTTTTTGAAGAAATAAGTGATTTTAACTCTATCCTCAAACTTTTTATCATGAAAAAGATTTTTCTTTTCCTATTACCTATCCTGGTTTTATTTTCTTCATGCCGCTATGTTGCCGGTAAAAGGATCCGTGGAAATGGTAATTTGAAAACAGAAACGAGATCTCCGGGAAGCTTTAAATCAGTTTCTTCTCACGGCTCTTTCAATGTATATGTTTCGAGTGGTGATCAGTCAGTAAAGATTGAAGCGGAGGAAAATTTGTTGCCCTATATTGAAACTTATGTTGATGGATATGTACTTCATGTCCAGGAAAAAGATAACTTCTGGCTTCGTCCCAGCCGCGAAGTCAAAATATTTGTTTCCTTACCTGATTTTGAGAGCATTCGTTCTTATGGTTCAGGTGATATTATAGGCCAGTCAAAAATTACGAATTCATCCAAACTGGAATTAACAGTAAATGGCAGCGCCAATATAAAAATGGATGTAGATGCGCCTGAAATAGATGCAGAGACCAATGGGAGTGGCGACATTGATCTGAAAGGATCGGCAAGATCATGGGATGGCGAGATACATGGCAGTGGCAATATCAAAGCCATGGATTTGAAATCAGAGAATGCGACAATAAAAATTTACGGTAGCGGCGATGCGGATGTTTTTGCAGATGCGAAATTGGATGTGCATGTGGCAGGCAGCGGCGATGTGCGATATAAAGGCAATGCACAAATATCCAGCAGTATTGCCGGCAGCGGAAAAATAAGAAAGGTTGATTAAAGAACTACGATTTTCAGGATTTAAAAAGGATTATTAGAATATTTGTTTTAGAGTACAGAATTTTTCTTAAGGTTATCAATATATTCAGATAGTTGTTCATTAAGGAGACGATCGAAAAGTTTCCGCTTAATCCATTAAATCCTGGAAAATCATGGTTCTGTAGTTCTACTTACTTAAATACATGCTCCTGTCCTTATACAATTGCCGGAAGTAAGGATCACGAAGGTCTTTTATAAAACGAATAGCTTCGCCTGTTGATTTCATTTCAGGACCAAGCTCACGACTGACACCAGGAAATTTTTCAAAACTAAATACGGGTTCTTTGATCGCAAAGCCCTGTAATTTTTTCTCGAATTTGAAATCCTTTAATTTCTTTTCGTCCAACATGATCTTGGTAGCAATGTTGAGATAAGGGATTTGGTAAGCCTTTGCAATAAATGGTGTTGTTCGGGATGCTCTTGGATTGGCTTCGATCACATATACCTTTCCATCTTTAATTGCATATTGAATATTGATTAGTCCTTTTATTTCTAAAGCCCTGGCAATTTTCTCAGCATAAAATTCCATCGTTGTCACTTCCAGCGGTGTAAGATTAAATGCCGGCAACACTGCATTACTGTCCCCACTATGAATGCCTGCCGGCTCAATATGTTCCATCACACCCATCACATGAAAATCTTCTCCGTCAAAAATGGCGTCAATTTCCGCTTCCTGGCAGCGATCCAGGAAATGATCAACTAAAATTTTGTTCCCGGGAATATGTTTCAATAAACTGATCACTGCTTTTTCCAGGTCATCATCATTGATCACAATTCTCATTCTTTGTCCTCCCAGCACATAACTCGGACGAACCAATACCGGGTATCCAACTTTATGTGCTACCTCAACAGCTTCATCTACATCATGAGCAGTTCCATAATCAGGATAGGGAATCCCAAGCTCTTTTAAACGGTCACTAAAACGTCCACGATCTTCAGCAATATCCATGCTGTCGTATGAAGTGCCGATAATTTTAATTCCTCTTTCATGCAAAAATTTAGCAAGTTTCAATGCTGTTTGTCCTCCCAATTGAACAATTACTCCATCCGGTTTTTCATGCTCAACAATTTCCCAGAGATGTTCCCAATAAACCGGTTCGAAATAAAGTTTATCAGCCATATCAAAATCTGTCGAAACCGTTTCAGGATTACAGTTCACCATGATGGATTCATAACCGCATTCTTTTATGGCAAGTAATCCGTGCACACAACAATAATCAAATTCAATTCCCTGGCCTATCCTGTTTGGACCCGAACCAAGAACGATGATCTTCTTTTTATCGGAGACTTTGCTTTCATTAATATGTCCTTCTTCGAATGTTGAATAGAAGTAAGGAGTCTTTGCTTCGAACTCTGCACTGCAGGTATCTACCATTTTATATACTCTTGTTATTCCCAGTTCCTTTCTTTTTTTATAAATATCTTCTTCTTCGCCGTGTTGCAGAATGCGGCTGATCTGTTCATCACCGAAGCCGTTCACCTTTGCTTCCCGCAGCAGATCTGCAGGAATCGAATCAAGATCATATTTTTCTAATTCCTTTTCAATATTGCAGATCTTCTGGATCTCATAAATAAACCAACGGTCAATACCTGTTGCCTTTGAGATTGTATTTACACTTACACCCATCATCAGAGCATCCTTGATCCTGAAGATCCGATCCCATTTTGGAATTTTGATATGACTCAATATCTCTTCAGCCTTCATCAAACTTTTGCCATAATAACCCAACCCGACTGCATTATTCTCCAAACTCTGACAAGCTTTTTGTATCGCTTCAGTAAAACTTCTCCCGATCGCCATCACCTCGCCCACACTTTTCATTTGCAGGCCCAGTGTATCATTTCCGCCTTTAAATTTATCAAAATTCCAGCGGGGGATTTTTACAATCACATAATCAAGTGCCGGTTCAAAATAAGCGGAAGTGGTTTTTGTAATTTGATTTTCCAATTCATCCAATGTATAACCTATGGCAAGTTTGGCAGCGATCTTCGCAATTGGATATCCTGTTGCTTTTGATGCCAATGCAGAAGAACGGCTCACACGCGGATTGATCTCGATTGCAATTATTCCTTCTGTATCAGGATTAAGAGCAAACTGCACATTACAACCTCCCGCAAAATTTCCAAGATCACGCATCATTTTAATGGCGGTGTTCCGCATAAGCTGCATGGCTGTATCACTCAACGTCATTGCCGGGGCAACTGTGATTGAATCGCCGGTATGGATACCCATCGGATCAAAATTTTCTACGCTGCAGATGATCACTACATTATCGTTTGCATCTCTCAGCAACTCCAGTTCAAATTCTTTCCAGCCCAGAACTGCTTTTTCTACCAGGACTTCATGGATCGGTGAAGCCTGCAAACCCCGATTGAGCGCTTCATCAAGGTCATCTTTATCATGAACAAAGCCACCGCCTGTACCGCCTAAAGTAAATGACGGACGAATTACCAAAGGAAACCCGATCTCTTGTGCATATTCTTTTCCTTCCAAAAATGAGTTGGCTGTTTTTGCGGGAGCAACAGGAACCTTCAGCTCAATCATCCATTTGCGGAACTTCTCACGATCCTCCGCTTTTTCTATTGCTTTAATATCCACTCCTATTAATCGTACATTATATTGCTTCCATATTCCGAGGTCTTCTGCCTCCTTGGCAAGATTTAATGCTGTTTGTCCGCCCATTGTCGGTAACACAGCATCGATTTGATTTTCATCCAGTATTTTTTCAATACTTTCAACGGTAAGTGGAAGCAGGTAAACCCTGTCGGCCATCATCGGGTCCGTCATGATAGTGGCCGGGTTGCTGTTTATCAGGATCACCTTTACTCCTTCTTCACGCAGGCTGCGCGCAGCCTGGCTACCTGCATAATCAAACTCGCAAGCCTGACCAATAATAATAGGACCCGAACCAATAATAAGGACTGATTGAATCGAATTGTCTTTTGGCATTATCTTATCTCCGTCATCTTTAGAGAGGGTATAAAAAAACCGGGCAATTTGCCCGGGTTGCAAAACTAAGGGAATAATATGTAAAAAATTAAAAAGTAAAAATTCAAAATGAAAAACTAAAATCAGAACTACTTTTTTGATTTTTGACTTATCGGGGTTTTAGCTATGATATGTTGACATTTCTATGTCGTCAAGCATAACAAGGGATTGATCTCTGTCCGATTTTTTTTGGAAAGACCTTTTCGCTTCGTATTTTATTTTTTTCTTGCTTACCCATTTTTGTCTTGCCTCCTGCCCTTTCAGGATGCCTATAACCATACCGGTTAGTAAGATCATTCGAAAAAAGAATTTGTAAAAAATTACTTTCATAAATTTCATATGCTTTACAAGCCCAGCTATATTAAAATTTCATGCCACAATTCTCAATCCAATTTTACTGCCCGCCGAAGCCTTTATTAATTTAATGTTTAGCAGCGGCTGCTTCACTCATCATCAGCATTTCTGATAATCGTAATCACTTTATCATTCGAATCACCGCTCATCATAAATCATATATCTGGATAAATACAATCCTCATCTATATTAGTGCTTAGTAAATTTGAATATGCTGCATGCTTTTAAAATTATTATCATATTTTTTATTTCTATTCCACTTTACTGCCAATCGTTCGTTTACTCAAAGAATTATTTTCGCTGGCCGGTCGCGAATAAGCCAGGCATTGTTGCCAATTTTGGTGAGCTTCGTGAAGGTCATTGGCATATGGGTCTTGATATCCGCACAGATCAAAAAGTAAACAAGCCCGTGTACGCAGCAGCTGATGGATACATCGTGAGGATAAGTGTTCATCCATTTGGTTATGGCCAGGCTGTCTATATCAACCATCCCAATGGCCTTACCACTGTTTATGGCCACCTCAACAGATTTTTTTCAAAGCTCGATAGTATTGTAAGAGTGGAGCAATATAAACGGCAATCATGGGAAATGGAGTTGGAGTTTACAAAGGATCAGTTTCCGGTTAAGAAGGGTCAATTCATTGCTTACAGCGGGAGCACCGGGTCTTCACAAGGTCCGCATGTTCATTTTGAAATACGGGATACCAAAACCGAAAGATGTATTAATCCATTGCTCTTTAATTTGCCAGTCCCTGATGCAGTGTCTCCCGTGTTTACAAAATTGGCAATGTATGATCGAAGCTTGAGTGTGTACGCGCAGGATCCAATTTTATTTTCTGTAAAAAAGATAAAAAATAAATATTCATTAAAAGACACATTGATTAAAACCGGCTTTTCTAAACTAAGTTTTGCAGTCGGGGCTTACGATTGTGTAAGCAAATCAACCAATCCAAATGGTATTTACTGCGGAAAGATTTTTTTTGATGAGCAACCACTTATTGAATTTGTGCTCGACAGCCTGGATTACAACGAAACAGGGTATGTTGATGCTCATATAGATTATAAATACAAATACAATGGCGGGTCATATCTTCAGCAATTATTTAAACTTCCCGGCGATGAAGGCAGAGCATACAGTATAAAAAACAGTGATGGTACTATCATTTTAAATGATACTAATGTTCATTCGGTAAGAATTGAAATAAAGGATATTCAAAATAATTTTTCTGAATTAAATTTTAAAGTACAATTGAGTGATCACCTTGCCTTATTATTACATTATCCTCCACATAAACAGTTTTCTCCAAATTATGTAAATGTTTTTGAGCAAGACGATTTCGAGGCCTACCTGCCCGAAAATTGTTTGTACGATTCTATCCAACCTGTCTTTTATCGAAAAGATCAGAAAGTATTAAATTCAGTTTCGTCACAATTTCAATTTTGTGATCCGTCCATCCCATTTCACGACAAGATAAATATTCGTATCAGGCCTAATGTGGCTATTCCCGGAGAACTAAAAAATAAAATCGTCATTAAGAATGCAAACAGGAAAAATGAAAGTTATAAAAAGGCGGAATGGCAAAAAGACCCGATAGCTATCGGGTGGTTGGCAACCTCCTTCAATGAATTTGGCTCTTACCAGGCCTTTATTGATAGTGAACCTCCGACCATTAATGATCCGGGCAACGGGGATACAATTGACCTGAGTTCCGCAAAAAATATTATATTTTATCCGGGAGACAATAGCGGAGTGAAAAATCTTCGGGCAGAATTAGATGGTAAATGGTTAATGTTCACCAATGATAAAAGTGTGGCTTGGATGTATACCTTTGATGAGCGATGTTCCTACGGTGTTCATCAATTGCGGGTCAGAGTTGAAGATATTGTTGGAAATGTAACTGAAAAGGAATGGTGGTTCAAAAGATATCCTTATGTTTCAAAAAAGAAAACGGTGCATAAGAAAAGGGCAAGTAATAAAAAGTAATTGACGGATGGTAAAAATAAAATTTCAGCCAAAAAGAAATAATATATTTCCTATAAAATCTTTTTAAATCAAGTTAATCATGGTTCTTTTAAAAGAAGGTGATAAAGCGCCCGGGTTTACAGGTAAGGATCAGGACGGGAACAGAATTTCTTTGTCGGATTATAAAGGGAAGAAACTTGTCTTGTATTTTTATTCAGAAGCCGGTTCTCCCACTTGTACCATTGAATCCTGCAATCTTCGTGATAATTATTCTTTGTTAAAGAAAAAAGGATTTGAAGTTGTTGGAGTAAGCCCGGATGATGAAAAAACGCAAAAAAAATTTGAATCGAAATACAAGCTTCCCTTTCCGTTGATTGCCGATACCTCGCATGATATACTTGAAAAATATGGAGTATGGGATCAGAAAAAATTGTTTGGCCGTGAATATATGGGGGTATTGCGTACCACTTTTGTAATTGATGGAAAAGGTATCATTGAAAAGATATTTACCCGGCCAAAAAATAAAGCTCACGCAGAAGAAATTATCGCTGCGATGAAGAAATAATACTCAAGGCGACGGAATTTCTTCAGGGCAACCTTTCATTTTAGTTCTGCGATGTGTTAATTAAATCACCGAATAAACCAACAGGTATGAAAGGTAAAATTTTGCTACTCCTTTGTTTTGTTTCGATCAAATTATTTGCGCAAAATGATACAACAGGTAAAAAGAATGATACAACTATAGTAAACATATCGAACGAAGCGGGTAATAAAAAGAAATGGTCAGAAAGTGAGGCAGGAACAAGAGTTTTCTACGGGCAACGTTTGATCAATGCCAAAACAGTTGAGGTATTGCGTAAAGGAGTGATGGCTTTTACGGTCGTTCATACTTTTGCCGACATTGCCGGAAAAGGAGGAGGCTTTAAAAACTTTTTTGGATTAGATGGAGTTTCCGATGCCCAGATCGGTTTCCAGATTGGTTTAGGAAACCATTTAAATCTTGCACTTCAGCATACCGTAGGTTTTCTTGATAAGTTTAGCATACAGCATTTTTATGAGGCAGGACTCAAATATCAATTTATGAATCAGGGCGTGAATGGAAATCCTTTTTCTCTCACGGCCTATGGCAATATAGTTTCCACAGGTCAAAAAGTAGATCCGGCGGATAGTTTAGAAAATTCTTTTAGAACTTATTCGGACAGGTTGAGTGAACTTTTTCAATTGATGATCGCAAGAAGATTCGGAGCAATAAGCTTGCAATTGAGTGGCACATTTTTACACACCAACCTGGTTATTCCCGGTGACCAGAATAATTTATTATCAATCGGAGGGGCAATAAGATTTCCTTTGGGTAAAAAACTCTTTATCATCTCCGACTATTTTCATTCCTTCCGTTCGCAGGAAAGTATCAATACGTGGAAGACGAAGGGCTTGGAGTTTACACCAAAAGATGTATTCGGAATCGGGGTAGAAATATTAACTGCAGGGCATGTATTTCATCTGAATTTCACTAATGCCCGTAATATTTTAGAGAATCGTTTTTTACCACAAACTACAGATTCATGGGGAAAAGGACAATTCCGCTGGGGTTTTACTCTTACAAGAAATTTTACAGTATTCAGAGACAAAAAGAACAAATAGTGAACAGTAATAGGATAGTAGCAGGTAGAAAGTTAAAAAGCCCACTTATTACCTGCTATTCTCTACCAGCCTTTTCAAGCAGCCATTCCACTTCACCAAAATCAACCTTTTCTTCAATGGAATGCTGAACGATGAGCTGCCCGGTTTCATTAACAGATTTTACTAAAGCTTGAAAATTGCGATTACCTTTTTTAAATTTTACTATTTCATTTTTTTTATAAAGCACCTGGTTATATAATTCTAAAATTGAATTCGGATTTTTATTCAGACGCTTATAAAATCTATCCATTGTTTTACAAAATGCCCTCGCTAATTGTACAGTATTAAAACTTTGTTTCGTGATCTGTTTCAATGAGACCGGATTTTTTATACTATCCGGAAATTTTTCCTGGTTGACATTAATACCTAGTCCAATAATTGCCCATTTCCAAATCGATAGCTGATGCACGGTTGCCGGTTGATTTTTGCTGGCTGATAATTTTTGATTTTCTGTCATCTGCCAATGGTCACTTCGCATGGGGCCAATTACATTTTCAATTAAAATACCTCCAAGCTTTTGGTCTTTCCAATAAATATCATTTGGCCACTTGATTTTCAGATCGTCGCCGGTAAGTTTTTTCAAAAATTGATGTGCGGCAACTCCTGCACATGCACCGAGATAAAATTGTTGAAATGTTTGGAGGAACAAAGGTTTTAGAACAATGGTTAATATAATATTTGAATCTTTTTCCGAGGTCCAGGATTTACCTCGTTGACCTTTGCCGGCTGTTTGCTCGTGAGCAAAATAACAGGTACCTGGCTGTGCCAGATTAGCATGAATTTGAGCAAGGGCATAGTTATTGGTACTATCAATAGATTGCAGCTCAACAAATGGCGTTCCCAGGGAATGATTAACGGGAGTGAGTGGCAATTAATTACTATTTTTGACAAAGATAGATGAGCAGCGATAAGAACCCTGAGGCCCGCACGAACATAGCGTTCGATACGGGCGGAAGTGCGACGCTCCGAAGAAGTCCTTTGGACAACTTAAGCCAGTTTGTGGTCGACTGGTAAAATAAAAGAACCGGATGTTCGTCTCATAATATAAATCGCCCTCAAAATTTTTAACGAAAAAATTATTTGATTATTGGAACAACTGGCATTACTCGCTACCCGAAAAAAGAAAAGTGCTACCCGGTTAACGAAGAATTCAAAAATCATTAAAACTATTATCTACGCAATTCAACAGAAAAAAGGAGAAAATATTATATCACTTGATTTGCGAAAAATCCCAGAAGCCATTGCTGATTTTTTTATAATCTGCGAAGCAAATAATCAGCCGCAGGTCAGGGCGATCTCCGATTTCGTAGAAGAGCAGGTAAAAAAGAAATGCAAAGAAATTCCGTACAGGCATGAAGGAATGAAAAACCTCCAATGGGTATTGATAGATTATATAAATGTAGTGGTACATATTATGCTGCCCGAAACAAGAAAATTTTACAAGCTGGAGGAAATGTGGAGTGATGCGGCAGGAGAGGAACACAACGATGAATAATCGGTTTTGTTAAATATTAAAGTATATAAAACAATTTTTTTTAAAAAGCCTTAATTAGCAGCAGACAGTAGAAAATTTTATGTCACAAGAACCATATAATAAAAACGACAGATCGAATTTGCCTCGCTTCAATAATCGCCCCACCGGCGATGATAATTCACCCCGTAAAGGCCCGCGCTTCAGTATTTACTGGATCTATGCTATTATATTCGCTGTACTGATCGGATTTCAGTTATTTAATCCTTTTTCAAGCAGTACAGGGAAAACGACTCCCAATGAGTTTAAGCAAATGATTTTACAAGGTGATGTAGACAGGTATACAATTATCTCAAACAGAAATATTGTAAGAGTCTATTTAAAACCTGCAAGTATCGATAAATACAGGGATAAACTTAAATCAAACCTTGGCGGAAAGATTAATACGGAAGGTCCTCATTTTTACTTCAAATACTCCGGCGATTTTGAAAAACAAATGGCCGATTTTTATGTTCAAAACGGTAAGCCTTATATAAGTCAACAGGTGCCCTATGATGTAGACCAGGAAAGGGATTGGTTTGGCGGAGCTTTGCAATTTTTATTACCATTACTACTTTTCATTGCTCTTTGGATATTGTTAATGCGTAAAATGGGTGGCAGTGGTGGCGGCGGTGGCGGCCCTGGAGGTATTTTCAATATTGGTAAATCAAGAGCGACATTATTTGATAAAGGAACAAAAGTAAGTATCACATTTGCTGACGTTGCAGGCCTGGATGAAGCGAAGGTTGAGGTAATGGAGATCGTTGATTTTTTAAAGAATCCAAAAAAATATACTTCACTTGGCGGAAAGATTCCGAAAGGTGCCTTGTTGATCGGTCCTCCCGGAACTGGTAAAACTTTACTTGCAAAAGCAATGGCTGGTGAAGCACAGGTTCCTTTCTTTAGTATGAGTGGTTCTGATTTTGTGGAATTATTTGTAGGTGTTGGTGCCAGCCGCGTTAGAGATCTTTTCAAGCAAGCCCGTGAAAAAGCGCCTTGTATCATTTTTATTGACGAAATAGATGCAATAGGTCGTGCCAGAGGAAAAAATATGATGATGAGCAATGATGAAAGGGAAAGCACATTGAATCAATTGCTGGTTGAGATGGATGGATTCGGAACTGATACAGGCATTATTGTTTTAGCTGCTACAAATCGTCCTGATGTATTGGATACTGCCTTGCTTCGTCCCGGAAGGTTCGACAGGCAGATCTCAATTGATAAACCGGATTTAAAGGGTCGCGAGGCAATTTTTAAAGTTCATTTAAAGCCGATCAAGATTTCAAAAACACTCGATATACATAAACTTGCGGAACAAACTCCGGGATTTGCAGGTGCAGATATTGCAAATGTTTGTAATGAAGCCGCCTTGATCGCTGCAAGAAAAGGAAAGGATGCCGTAGAAATGGAAGACTTCCAGGATGCAGTGGACAGGGTGATCGGCGGTTTGGAAAAAAAGAGCAAGATCATTTTACCGGAAGAGAAAAAAATTATTGCATATCACGAAGCTGGCCATGCCATTTGCGGCTGGTATCTTGAACATGCATATCCTCTTCTGAAAGTTACAATTGTTCCAAGAGGAACGGCTGCATTGGGCTATGCTCAGTATACGCCTAAGGAGCAGTATTTATATAATACGGATCAGTTGATGGACCAGGTTTGTATGACACTTGGAGGCCGGGCAAGTGAAGAACTCTTCTTCAATAAAATTTCCACCGGTGCGCAAAATGATCTGCAGCAGATCACAAGAATTGCTTATGCCATGGTTACGGTGTATGGCATGAATGATAAAGTAGGTAATGTAAGTTTTTATGATCCACAGCAGGAGAATGCTTTTACAAAGCCTTATTCAGAAGAGACTTCAAAAATCATAGATGAAGAAGTTCGTAAGCTGATCGATGAGGCTTATGAAAGGACAAAGGCATTGTTGCGGGAAAAGAAACCACAGGTTGAAAAGCTGGCAGAAGCATTATTAGAAAAGGAAGTTCTATTTCAAAGTGATGTTGAATCTTTAATTGGTAAGAGACCTTATGAAGAAAAAAAGGCATTAGATCCTGAACATGCGTCCGAAGTTTCGGAAGGCGTACCACCTTATGATAGTGATGTGACCAATAAATCATTACATTAAGTAAAGCAATGAACGCTACTCCCTCCAAGGAAAATATTTTAAAAAAAATACGAAAGGCGTTGACTCACTCAACGCCTCTTCCTTTTCCCCAAAGTGAAGGGAATCATTCTGTATTTCCACCACCTGAGCAAGAACTTGAAGTTGAATTTGCAGAACAGTTTACTAAACTGCTGGGTAAATTTATTTTTTGTCTGAATCAGCAGGAGTTGGCCTTTCAATTTAATAGTCTTGTCCGAAAACAAGGCTGGAAAAAGATTTATTGCAGAGAAGAAAGCCTTCTGAAATTTATAGACCCCCAGTCAACAGAATACCTTACGAATGACTTGCCTGGTTGTGATATTTCAATAACAAGTTGCGAAGCACTGGTAGCGAGAACAGGAACCATTGTAATGAGTACTGCTCAACCAGGCGGAAGAACAACCAGTGTGTATGCTCCCATTCATATTTGTATCGGATATACAAGACAGCTTGTGTATGATACAAAAGACGCTTTAGTGCAAATAAAAAACCGATACGGAGATCGGCTACCTTCACTGATTAGCTTTGCCACCGGCCCCAGCCGGACGGCTGATATTGAAAAAACCCTTGTTGTGGGCGTTCATGGCCCCAAAGAAGTTTATTGTTTCCTGGTAGATGAATAATGCTTTCTCCTTTGTAATTTTATAGTATGAATTCCGGTGTTTATAATTTATTTGTGTATGGTTCATTGCGCAGTGGATTTAAAAGTCCGGCTTATGAGTATATCAGCCGATTTTTTTCTTTTGTCGGTGATGCAAAAGTGAAAGGAAAATTATTTGATCTGGGATTATATCCCGGCGGTGTTCCTTCTTCTGATGAATGCTATATAACCGGTGAATTATATACCATCAGGCATGAGTCCGACTTTACCTGGGCTATTGGCCAGTTAGATGATTATGAAGGAATATCTGTTGAATTTGGTGAAGCCCAGTTATACAAAAGAGAATTGGTCGATGTGTTTATGAATAATAATGCGTCCACTTTTGGCTGGATATATTGGTATAACGGAAGTGTGGAAGGCAAACCTTTGATAGAATCAGGTGATATGATTCAATATCTTCGGGAAAAAATTAATAGTTAAATTTGAGAATGCCAATAACAAGAACATACCGCATTGTCTTAAGAAAGGAACCTGAAGGAGCATATACAGCCTTTGTTCCATCCTTACCTGGTTGCATAACCTGGGGAGAGAATGTTGAACATGCGCTCGAAATGGCAAAAGAGGCAATAGAAGGTTATATTGCTGTTCTTGAAGAAGATGGAGAACCAATTCCTGACGATAGTGAAACTTTGGAATACTCTCTTCAATTGACTGCTTAATTTTTTGCATTGCAAAATACTTTCTGGAAAAAGCAGTCAATATCTTTACTTCATGAATTACTCCCCTAAAAATTTAATTTCACTCTTAGAGCAGAAAGGTTATGTATTACGGAGAGTAACCGGCGGCCATCATATTTTTTATCATAAAGAATTAAAGAAAATAGTTGTTGTACCTGTCCATGGCAATAAAGACATTCCCAAAGGAACTTTTATGAGTATTTTGAAACAGGCAGGAATTACAAGAGACGAACTTAAATGAAAATGAATTTGCCTTCCAATAAAAGAATTTATTTTATTTCCGATTTCCATCTTGGCGCTCCTGATTATAAGAACAGTCTTGAGAGAGAAAAAATCATTGTTCAATTTTTAGATGAAATAAAAAAGGATGCTTCGGAAATTTTTATAGTAGGTGATATTTTCGATTTCTGGTACGAATACAGAAAGGTTGTACCAAAGGGCCATGTAAGACTATTGGGAAAACTGGCAGAGATCACTGATGCAGGAATAAAAATTCATTTTTTTGTGGGGAATCATGATATGTGGATGAAAAATTATTTTCAGCAGGAACTAAATATTCCTGTTTACTTTCAGCCAAAGGATTTCGGATGGAACGGGAAAAATTTTTATATTGGTCACGGTGATGGATTAGGGCCGGGGGATCATAGATATAAGTTCTTAAAAAAGATCTTCAGAAATAAATTCAGTCAATGGCTGTTTGGGATTTTTCCTCCTTACATCGGCATGGGGCTGGCAAATTTCCTAAGTCGCCGCAGTCGTGCTCAAACCGGGGCTACAGAAGAAATTTTTTTGGGACAGGAAAAAGAATGGCTGATCATTTATTGTAAGGAGATACTGAAAAAAAAATATTTTGATTTTTTTGTGTTTGGCCACAGACATTTGCCCATTGATTATTGCCTGGAGAATAACAGCCGCTATATAAATTTAGGAGACTGGATACATTATTATACATATGCAGTTTTTGATGGAGAAAAACTGGAACTAAAATCTTATAAAGGAATGAATGGAAAGATCATAAAAAACTAATGCAAAAACTCCTCACCATATTTTTGATCTTAAATATAATCTTTTCGATTTCTGTAAAGGGGCAAAAAGAAGAATCTTATAAACTAATTGCTTCTATAACGGGTGATATAGTCGATTTTACCGTTGACAATCTCGACAATGTATATGTGCTTACCGGCACAGACCAGTTAAAAAAATATAACACGAATGGAGATTCCATAGCTGCATTTAATAATGTAAAAAATTTTGGTAAGGTTTCCGGGATTGATGTATCTAATCCTCTTAAAGTATTGCTTTATTATAAGGATTTTTCAACCATTGTTATTCTTGACAGGTTATTGGCAGTCCGGAGTACAATTGATTTGCGTTCACAAAACATTTTCCAGGTAAACACTATAGGTCAGTCTTATGATAATAATATCTGGTTATACGACGAAGGTGACAGCAAATTGAAAAAAATTGATGATGCAGGAAAAATATTGCAGGAAACTGCGGATTTCCGTCTTCTGTTTAATGAGGCTCCGCATATAAAAAATATTTATGACCAGGACGGGTTTGTATATTTATATGATCCGGATCAAAACGTTTTTGTTTTCGATTATTATGGGGCTCTCCGTAATAAAATATTGATCAGTGGCTGGGAGGATTTTAAAGTGGCAGGGAGATATATTTTTGGAATTAATAGTGATACGCTTCATCGTTATGAGATCAATACTTTTCGTTTGGATGAAGAAAAGCTACCAATGCCCTTAATAAATTCTCTGAAAGTAAATTTTACTTCCTCACGGCTCTATGCGCTCAGGAAAGGAATGCTCCAAATTTATAATCTTCACTAGCGTAAACAGATTTTTTTAATTTTATTTCAAATTACGGTTGTCTCATGAATGATTTTTTCGACCAGGTTTATTTTGATAATACGGTCAGGGACTATTTCATTTCATTTGGTATTATCCTCTTTATTCTTCTGATCAAGCGAATCATTTCAAAGTATTTTGCCGGCCTCATCTTTTCTCTTGTAAAAAGGATTTGGAAAAATGTCGATAAAAAGCCTTTTCTCGATTTGTTAATTTATCCTTTAGGAATATTTGTGATCGTATTTGTTTCCATGATCGCATTACACCGGCTCAAATTCCCGGGCAGGTGGAATGTTGAGGTCTATCGCTTTACAGTAAAAGATGTTTTTGGTTCTGTTGGCACAACCATTTTCATCATCTCTTTTATCTGGTTGCTGCTTCGCATGATTGATTTTATTGTCACTATTCTTCAGCGAAGGGCTGACTTTACCGAAGATCCTGCAGATAACCAGCTGATCATTTTCTTTCGAGATTTTTTTAAAGTCCTCCTTGGTATTGCCGGCATACTCATGATCTTCCATTTTGCTTTCAGCCTGGATGTAGGGAACCTGCTTACCGGTTTAAGCATTGTAGGCGCAGCGATTGCTCTTTCATTAAGAGAGAGCCTTGAAAACTTAATAGCTTCCTTTGTGATTTTTTTTGATAAGCCATTTACAACAGGCGATGTGGTAAGAGTGCAAAATATCACGGGCAATGTGGAAAAAATCGGATTGCGCAGTACAAGAATTCGGACAGAGCAAAAAACTTATGTAACCGTTCCAAATAAACAAATGGTGGACAGTATACTTGACAATTTATCTCTGCGTACCCAGCATAAAGGAGAATTAAGACTTGAAGTGGGTCTCAGCACTTCGTCAAAAAAAATACAGGAAGCTTTAGGTGGGATAAAAACCATTTTAAACAGAAAAGATATAGAAAGCTCCTCGGTTTTATTAAATGCGATTGGAGGAAATGCATTTTTGATCAATGGAGATTATTTTACCGCACATATAACCGATAAAGAATTCAACTCCATAAAAGAAGAAGTCAATCTTTCCGTTCTACAATTACTTGAAAAATTAGAGATACAAATTGCGGGGGCCAATAAAGAGATCCGTATCATTGCTCAGAAGCAGGAATAGAGGCAATGATCTCTCCCAATTCTTTGTCGAATGCTCCATATTTGCCGTATTCAACCACCCTACCGATCTCCTTTCCGTTATTCATTACAATAATGGTAGGAACGTTTTCGATGTTCAGGGCTTCGGCAAGGTGGCTGAGCGTTTTCTTACTCCGGTCTACACCAATCAATGTCACTTTATCTTGCGGAAAACCGGCGGCATCAAGGAGCGAATAAAATTTTGGAATAATGAACCTGGAATCACTACACCAGGTACCCATAACTGCAATGAACTGTATATGTTGGTTTTTCTTGAGTTCAGCAACGGCCTGAGATTGGGGAGTATAACCTTTTAAATTTTCAGTCCACCATGCAAATGCTGTATCTTTTTCCAGTTCGTTTCGCGATATAATCCCTTTCAGAATCTTATTTCCTTCATTATCCCTTGAAATCTCAGCCTGCGATTGAGCAAAAACTGAGCCACCAAATCCACAAACAAAAAAAACACTAATGATTAAAATCAATATTTTTTTCATGATAAAAAATATAAATCAAATTGAAGCTGCTAATTATTAGTTTTCCCGGTGCTGAGCTTTATAAGCTGGCTTTTAATTCAAGAAAGAAAGCTTTGATCTTTTGTAATGACTGGATTATTGCAAATTTTTCTTCAGCTCGCCTGGCATTTTTCAGATAATCCTTTGCACCTTCAAGAGTAAATTTACGACGGCGAAGAAGATCATAGATCAGTAAAAGATTTTTTACATCGACAGGCCTGAAATAGCGGTCACCTTTTCGATTTTTTCTCGGTTGTAAAATATCAAATTCTGTTTCCCAATAACGCACCAGCGATTGATTTACCCTGAACCACTTTGCCACTTCTCCAATAGGATAATATTGCTTTTGGAATAGAATATCATCAGGAGGAATCTGTATAAGATCGGCACTAATATCAATTTCTTTGAGTGAAGGACGGCCGCGTTTCGACAGCGATTTTTTTTGTCGCCTATTGTCAGGTGCAGCCGTTTCTTCTTTAACCGTTAAAATCTCAGCAGCTGCCGGTTCTTCTGTTATAAAAATCTCTTTTTGTTCCCGGCTGGCTTCTTTTCCGGGAGCAACAAATTTCATTGCTATTTGTGAAAACTTTTTCTCCATTGCTGAACTTGTCTGCTGCAGGCAGGTAAAGATACGAACGATGAAGAGTGCGACGCACCGAAAGTTGAATATTGTGGAAAAGTCAGGCCAATAAAACAGGTCTGAGCTACGAGTCATTAGCAATGAGCAAAAACAAAATTTTTGAAAGTTTTATTTAATAAAGATTTTGCAATATCAGGTCTCGCGGCCCGTAGCTGTAAGCTCGTTGCTTTATTTAATCAAAGCTCTGGTTTGAAGAAGCAGCTTTCTTTAATAAGAGGTCATATTGTTCAGGAGAAAGATCATTGTAAAAGAAATAAACAGGATCTATTTTCTGACCGTTCTTATGTACTTCATAATGGCAATGTGGTCCCGTTGATTTTCCTGTGCTTCCAACCCAACCGATCACTTCGCCTCTTTTTACGGCCTGGCCGGCCCTCACTTTTACCCGCGACATATGACCATACAGCGTTTCATAACCATAACCATGATTTATGACCACATGAATGCCATATCCATTACCAGTATTACCTGCAACAGCTACTGTTCCATTTGCAGTTGCATAGATCGGTGTACCCAATGGAGCTGCAAAATCAAGTCCTGCATGTAGTTTTACAGTTTTGTAAATGGGATCAATGCGATATCCAAAGCCTGATGCAATACGGGTCAGATCTTTATTGCTTACAGGCTGAATGGCCGGTGTGGCAGCCAGCAGTTTCTCTTTATTTTTTATGAGATTGTCAATTTCGCCATAAGAATTTTTTTGCGCAGCTATGTAATGCCCAAGACTGTTTAATGAATTGATAATTGAATTCAATAATTCACTTCCACGCATATTTTCCACTCTTGCAATTTCTTCATCCTGTGCCAATGCTTTGGCCCTGGCACTATCGGGGATAGGGCTGGCTTCAAAAATTACCCGGTAGACTTCATTATCTCTTTTTACCAATTCGGATACCTGCTGTTGAGCTGTTTTTACCTGGTCATTTAATTCATGATATCTGTCCTGCAGCCGTTCATTTTCGATATTCAATAATTTCTCATTGGGAGAGCCTACAAAACGAAATGCAAAAAAAGAAATAATAGCGGCGGTAACGACGGCGGCGGCCATAAAACCAAAGATGCGCAGAACCTTTACCCGCAAAGGCGTTTCCAGTTTTTCATACCGGAGGCTATTGGTGTTATAAAAATATTTTATCTTCTTCATGATGGCAGAACCTTTACCATTGCCATGAAAAATGAGGCCTGAATCTTACCTTTGCACTTCGCTATTCTTACCTGGCTGATAAGAAAGGCCTGCCTGTTCGGCAGAAAGGCAAATATAGCCGGATAAATAGCAAAAATCAATCCTTTAGTGATTTTTAAAATTCTTTAATCAGTTAATGATGATTAGATTCCCGGCGCCATTACTACTATCATCGCCTGTGGAGTTTATCCTGAGCGAAGTCGAAGGATCGCACTCTTCGACTGTAGTAGTTGCTTGTGCAATAAGCAACGAAGGTATGTCTTGCACGTTCGGTGATTCTATTGAGCTAATCGTCAATCGTGAATCGTCAACCGCGAGTTGCTCACCATTCACGTCTCACGTCTTACGTCTCACGATTTACGATCCACCACTCACCACCCACAGATCATCATGATGTCCTCCGCCGAAATACGCCAACAGTTTTTGGATTTTTTCAAATCAAAGGGACACGTCATTGTTCCTTCCGCGCCGATCGTGATAAAAGATGATCCGACCCTGATGTTTACCAACGCTGGTATGAACCAGTTCAAAGATTTTTTTTTAGGGAACAAACAGCCAATCAACAAACGGGTGGCTGATACGCAAAAATGTTTGCGGGTAAGTGGCAAGCATAATGATCTGGAAGAAGTAGGAGTGGATACATACCATCACACCATGTTCGAGATGCTGGGCAACTGGAGCTTTGGAGATTATTTCAAGAAAGAAGCTATTGAATGGAGCTGGGAACTGCTGACAAAGATTTATAAAATTCCTGATGACAGGGTGTACATAACAGCTTTTGAAGGCGATGAAAAGGAAAAGCTCCCGAAAGATGAAGAGTCAATTCATGAATGGAAAAAGTATCTAAGCGAAGAGCGCATATTGTTATTTGGCAAAAAGGATAATTTCTGGGAAATGGGAGATACAGGCCCCTGCGGTCCCTGCACAGAAATACACGTGGATTGCAGGCCTGATGAAGAACGAAAAAAGATCGACGGAAAAAAATTAGTGAATGCTGACAATCCGCAGGTGATCGAGATTTGGAACAATGTATTCATCCAATTCAACCGGTTAAAAGATGGAAGTCTTGAACCCTTACCCGCAAGGCATGTAGATACAGGAATGGGCTTGGAGCGTTTGGTGCGGGTCCTTCAAAATAAAAATTCCAATTACGATACAGATATTTTTACCGGAATTATCGGGGCGACAGAAAAAATTACTGCAAAAAAATATAATGCTTCTTTACCCCCCTCCGGAGGAGGGGGTAAGGGGGAGGTCGCCTTTCGTGTGATTGCCGATCATATCCGTGCCATCGGTTTTACCATCGCTGATGGACAGTTACCGTCCAATACCGGTGCAGGTTATGTCATTCGGCGTATTCTTCGCCGTGCCGTCCGTTACTATTTTTCTTACCTGGATTATAAACAGCCATTGCTTTGCCAGTTGATGCCCTTATTGGCTCACCAGTTTGAAAATGTTTTTCCAGAATTACAAAAGCAAATTGATTTTGTAGGTAAAGTGGTAAAGGAAGAAGAAGAGGCGTTTTTGAGAACGTTGGACAAAGGATTGAAAAGAATTAATGAAATCGTTGCTAATATTACTGAAAGTGCAAATGCCATCGACACAACTGACGCAAAAGTAATAAAGAGCGATAAAATTTCTGGAGAAACAGCTTTTGAATTATATGATACATTTGGTTTTCCGGTTGATTTGATAAGATTGATTGCATCTGAAAATAATTTATCAATAGATGAAAAGGACTTTGAGATAGAAATGCAGCAACAAAAAACCCGTTCCCGTGCTGCCACTGCAATCGATACTGAAGATTGGATCATACTCAATGAATCTGCACAAAATACATTTGTTGGTTATGATACTTTGGAAACTGAAACCAGGGTTTTGAAGTATCGTAAAGTAAAAGCAAAAGGAAAAGAGTCCTATCAAATAGTTTTGGAAACAACACCATTTTATGCTGAAAGCGGCGGACAAGTTGGTGATACGGGTAAATTAATAATTAATAATGAAGAATTAATAATTAACGATACAAAAAAGGAAAACGATTTAATCATTCACTTTACGGATTCAATTCCTGCTGACATTTCTGGTGAGGTGATTGCCAGGGTTGATGCAAAAAAAAGAAGAAATACTGCGTGGCATCATTCGGCTACTCATTTGCTTCATGCAGCCCTGAGAAAAGTTTTGGGAACTCATGTCACACAAAAAGGTTCATTGGTCAATGCAGAACATCTTCGCTTTGATTTTTCACATTTTGCAAAGATGACAGATGAAGAAATGGCCGAAGTGGAAGAATTGGTCAATGAAAGGATACGGGACAATATTCCTGTTATTACTAAACTGATGTCAAAAGAAGAAGCGTTGAGGCTTGGAGCTATGGCTTTGTTTGGAGAAAAATATGGAGATATTGTAAGAGTTGTTATTATTGATCCAACTTATTCTATTGAGCTATGTGGCGGCACACACGTAGGAGCAACCGGTGATATCGGCTTCTTTAAAATTAAAAACGAAACGGCTGTTGCTGCCGGCGTTCGTCGCGTAGAAGCAGTTTGCGGAAAACTGGCAGATGAATATGTTAATGAAGAATTCAAAATCATAAATGGAATTCGTCAATCGTTAAAGAATCCTGTGGACTTGATTAAAGCTGTCGAGAAACTTATTGAAGATCGAAATGAATTACAAAAAACAACTGACAAACTTCAGCGATTACAAGCTCATGCTTCTGTTGATCGGTTAATTTTGAAAAAGCAAACGATCAATGGTCTTGGTTTCTATCATGACATTATTATTGATGCTGATATAAATATTTTAAAATTGATTTCTTCCGGGTTGCAAATTAAAGATCATGAAAATTCAGTTGCATTATTAATTGGTAAAAAAGACGAAAGAGTAAATGTTTTAGTCGCGTTATCAGAAGACTTAGTAAAGGCGAATAAACTAGACGCCAATCAAATTATAAAAGAGAAGGTCGCACCTTTAATTAATGGTAGCGGCGGCGGACAAAAGTTTCTTGCCACTGCCTCCGGAATTGATGTGCGCAACGTTGATAAATTAGTTACTCAATTTAAAGAAATATTAAATCAGCCCCTTTAGGGTTTGGAGCATGAATGTCATCATCGAAACCGATCGCTTATTACTACGCACATTCACTGAAAACGACGCTTCTCTTCTTTATGAATTAAATAGTGACCCGGAAGTCACCCGCTATACCTGCGATCCTATGTTCGACCTTACACAGGCAAAAAAAGTTTTGGATGAAGTCATATTGCCTCAATATGCCTTGTATAATCATGGTCGCTGGGCAACACATTTAAAAGCAAATCTTGAATTTATCGGTTGGTGTGGCTTAAAATGCCGGCCGGACCGAAAGGAAATAGACCTGGGCTATCGTTTTATGAAAAAGTTCTGGGGAAAGGGATAAGCAACAGAGACTGCATTAGCCAGCCTTCAATATGGATTTAACAGGTTAAATCTTGAGAAAATCATCGGACGTGCATTGCCAGGAAACCTTGTATCCATAAGGGTTTTAGACAAATGTGGTATGCAATACCAGGGGGAAGAGTTTATCGATGGTCACTTGCATAAAACTTATCAGTCTACTAACCCGGCTATCAAATCATAATGCCATTAAAAAAGGAATTGATTTTAACATTTCCGAAGTATTTCGTATTTGGATAAATGTCTTTATATTTGAACTACGAAACTTAACGTAGAATCTAACTTTTAAAAAATAAACTATGAAGAGAATGTTTTTAAAACTATCAGCAGTTGCCATTGCCACCCTGCTGATAACACCTGTTGCGATCCATGCCCAGGATAAAAAAGACAAAGAAAAAGATAAGTCTGAAAAAAAGGGTGCAGAGCAGATCATTATCACAAAAAAAGGGGATAGCAATGACAAAGTCGTTGTTGAAATTAACGGTGATAAGGTAACTGTGAATGGCAAGCCTATCGAAGATCTTAAAGATGGCGATATTTCAGTGAATGTTCACAAATTAAGGAATGGGAATTCCTTCGTCTACAACTGGAATGGAAATGATAACATGTTTTTCAATGAGAATTCGAACACAGCCATGCTGGGAGTAGTTACCGACAAAGTGGATGAAGGTGTTAAAATAACTGATGTAACAGATGAAAGTGGCGCAGAAAAGGCAGGTTTGAAAGAAGATGACATCATTACAAAAGTAGATGATAAAAAAATTGAAGATCCGGATGATCTTACTAAAGTTATTCGTGAACACAAACCCGGCGATAAAGTAACTATTACTTACCTGAGAGATAAAAAAGAAGAGAAAACAACTGCAGAGCTTACGAAATGGAAAGGTGGAAGCTTTGGTGCACTCACTAAAATACCTAACATGGATTGGAATGCAATTTCTCCAAAGATGGAGAATATGCCAAAATTTAAAATGAGTCCCGGTCAATATTATGCTTTTGGAGATAATCGTCCTCGTCTTGGACTGTCAGTTCAGGACACTGAAGACGGTAAAGGTGTAAAAGTTACCGATGTAGATGAAGAAGGCAGTGCAGAAAAAGCAGGGATAAAAGAAGATGACATTATTCTTGCGGTGAACGATAAAGAAGTTAACAGTGCGGATGAAGTCGCGAAGATCGTTCGTGATAACAAGGACAAACCTTCGGTTATGCTCAAGATCAAACGCGATAATAAAACTCAGAATATTGAAGTTAAAATACCGAGAAAATTAAAAACAGCAGATCTTTAACTCCATATACATCGAGCATGTAAAGCCCCGCTTCTTAAGTCGGGGCTTATTTTTTATTCAAATTTTAACCATAACACTCCTGTCATAGCACCTCTGTCAATCATCACCTACCATCTATTATCTTACTTTTGCAAACTGTCATGTCGATAAATTATGATGCATACGAAACTGTAGTGGGTTTGGAAGTTCACGCCCAGTTGTTAACGCAGAGTAAATTATTCTGTGGCGACAGTACAGCCTTTGGCTCTGAACCTAATACTCATGTGAGTCCGATAACTCTTGCTCACCCGGGCACTCTGCCAAAAATGAATAAAAAAGCGATTGAGCTTGCTATAAAAATGGGATTAGCTTGTCATTCCGAGATCGTAAAAGAAAATTATTTTGCCCGTAAAAATTATTTTTATCCTGATCTTCCGAAAGGCTATCAATTATCACAGCATACCACCCCGATTTGCAAAAATGGCTACATTACTATTAAAATAAAAGATTCAGAAAAAGAAATACGACTGAACAGGATACATATTGAAGAAGATGCAGGCAAAAGTTTGCATGATGTTGATGAAAAATATTCATCGGTAGATTTTAACAGGGCAGGTGTGCCGTTAATTGAAATCGTGAGTGAGCCTGATATCAGGAGCGGGGAAGAAGCTTATGTGTACTTGTCTGAGTTGCGCAAGTTGGTTCGTTATCTTGAGATCTGTGACGGTAACATGGAGGAAGGAAGCCTGCGTTGCGATGCAAATATTTCTGTGAGAAAAAAGGGTGATGCAAGGCTTGGTACAAAAGCCGAGATCAAAAATCTAAATTCGATCCGCCATGTAAAGCGTGCCATTGAATTTGAAAGTAAACGAATGATCGGAATGCTTGAAGAGGGTTTGGAACTCACACAACAGACAAGGGGCCTTGATGCCGATAGCGGGATCACTTTTTCCATTCGCGATAAAGAAGATGCCGATGATTACAGGTATTTCCCTGATCCCGATCTCACAAAATTTTTTTTAACGGATGAATTTATTCAAACTGTTCACAAAACAATACCGGCATTGCAGCAGGAAAGAATAAAAAAATATACCACTCAATACCAGCTATCGGAATATGATGCATCTGTTTTGACTGAAGAAAAAAAGTTTTCTGATTATTTTGAAGAGATCATTAAGAGTGGCACAAAGTTTAAATCAGCCGCTAATTGGATGCTTGGGCCTGTAAAATCGTGGTTAAATGATAACAATGCAGAAATTGACCAGTTTCCGCTGGGTCCACAAAAAATCGCTGCTCTTATACAGATGATTGAAGAAGGAAAATTGAGTTTCTCAATAGCATCTACCCGGGTTTTTAACGAGTTAATTAAAAATCCTGGTGCTACACCGATTGAATTAGCCAAAGAAAGAAATTGGCTCCAGGACAGCAATGCTGATGCGATTGAAAATTTGATCGACCAGGTATTAAATAAATTCCCTGAAAAAGTAAATGAATACAAAAAGGGAAAAAAGGGATTGATCGGTTTATTTGTCGGGGAAGTAATGAAGCTATCGAAAGGAACTGCTGATCCGAAGATGACCAATGATATTTTGTCTCAAAAATTAAAATCCTGAATCAATTATGCCAAGAATATTTTTTGCGATTTTCCTTTTTTCATTTTTTATATCCTGCAAGCCGCAGGCTAAGAAGGCGTTTGAAGTAAGTGGGGTCATTAAGAACAGCAATGACAAAATAGTTTATTTGCAGGAAACTCCATTAGCAAGTGGTCAAAGAATAATTGCAGATTCTTCTGTGATTAACAGTGATGGTTCTTATCATTTAAAAGCAAACCCTTCTGAAGAGTCTTTATTCAGTTTATTTCTGAAAAATGAAGCATACCCTTTTGCTTATGTGATAAATGATGCTTCAAAGATCATTGTGAATGCTGATACGAAAAATCAAAATGATTATGAAGTAAAGGGTTCGGCTGCCAGTAAATCTTTAAAAGAATTTTCAATTTCTGCTTCTGATAAATGGACTGAGCTATACTTACTTGGCCGTGAAATGGATAGTTTAAAGAAATCAGGAGCCACAGACAGTAGTTTATTAAGCATAAATAACAGGGGAGAATCCCAGTTAAAAGACATTCAGAGTTTCGTTAGCAGATTTATAAAAAATTCAGAAGATCCAATTACGGGAGTGTGGGCTTTGGGCAGCTATTCTCAAATATTTTCTATGAATGACTACCAGGCATTATTGGATGGCATCGTAAAGAAGTTTCCAAAACACAAAGGTGTTGCCGCCATAAAGGAAATGAATGACAAGCAATTGGCATTAGCAAAACAAAGATCAACGCAAACACAGGAGGAGCCACAGGGTGCAGAATGGGTAAATAAGCAGGCGCCCGAGCTTACTTTGCCTGATATTAATGGACGTGAAATAAAACTTAGTTCTTTTAAGGGAAAGTATCTATTGGTTGATTTTTGGGCAAGCTGGTGCACACCCTGCCGGCAGGAAAACCCGAATGTTGTAAGAGCCTATAACAAATACAAGAATAAAAATTTTACCATCCTTGGTGTTTCATTAGACAAAGAAAAAGATAATTGGGTAGCTGCAATACAGAAAGATAATCTTTCATGGACCCAGGTGAGTGATTTGCAGGAATGGAACAGTCTTGCAGTTTCAACCTTTGATTTTTCAGCAATACCTTTTAACGTTTTAATTGATCCCCAGGGAAAAATAATTGCGCAAAGCCTGAGGGGTGGTGAATTGGAAAAAAAATTGGAAGAGGTATTACAATAGTTGAACAAGAATTTCAGTTCCTCAATTTCATTCAGCAGATGATTTGCTTTTGGGCGAAGTCGATATTAAAATAGCAGGCAGGAGAATAAGGTTAGTCAACGTGGCTGTAATAAGAGTTAGAGATGTAAGCCAGCCCAGGGCTTTTGTTCCGCCAAATCCGCTAAAACAAAAAATTATAAAACCTGCAGTAAGTACAAGGCTTGTGTAAATAATGCTTATGCCTGTACCATGAATGGTTTCAATTACCGTCTTCTCTAAATTGTGATCATGCAGCGGCAATTCTTGTTTATAGTTAACAAGGAAACGAATCGTAACATCAATGGCAATACCGAGTGCAACGCTGAATATTAGTACTGTTGAGGGTTTTAAATGAACGCCCATCCAACCCATTACTCCTGCGGTTATGAGCAACGGAATGATATTCGGAATAAGTGAACAGATCAATATTCTGAGAGACCGAAAAAGATAAAGCATGCATAATGCGATCAGTAAAAAAGCCCACATAATGCTTTCTTTCAGGCCATGAATAATAAAATCACTGCCTTCCAGAAAAGTAACGCTGGTGCCGGTCAATGTTACTTTATATTTTGAAGTGTCTCCAAATAACTCATTTGATTTTGACTGGATGCTGTCAAGTATATTGGGTAACCTTTTACTTCCTACATCAGCCATATTTACACTGATCCGTGCCTCGTGTTTAGAGCTATCCATGAAACTTGATACGAGTTTTGAAAATGAATTTTTACTACTGGCTGTATCAGTTTTAAAAGCCAGGTATTCTTTAAGTGCGGGGAGATCTGCTGCTGTTGGCATAGAATAATTGTTGCTGTCCCCTTCGAACAATGCCTGTTTGGCAAATTTTAATCCTTCAATGATACTCAAAGGCCTGGCAATATCAGGCATTGATGATATGTACTGAGAAAGTGTATCTATTTTTTCCAGGTTACTAAAAGGTTTTGAAACCCCATACTTTGTACCCACAATAATTTCCAACGGCATGACTCCTTTAAAATTTTTTTCAAAGAATTTCAAATCGGTATACATTTTATCAGACCTGGGAAGGTCGTCAACGATATAGCCGACGGATTGCAATTTAAAAATACCGGCGATAGCGATGATCACGATAATGAATGTAACTGAATAAATAAATTTCCGATGGTTTAAAGACCAGTATTCGAGCTTGTTGAGCCAGCGGTTCAGAGTCGGGCTATCCAGGTATTTTGTGTGTCTTGAATTTGGTGCCGGCATATAACTTAACATCACGGGAATTAAGATCAGCGAAATAAAAAATAGCAACATAATATTTGACCCGGCCACGACTCCAAATTCTTTTAAGACATCACTGCGCGTTAATGCAAACACAGCAAAACCAATGGCAGCACTGAGATTGCAAAAAAACATGACTACGCCCATTCGACCGATCATCTCAACCAATGATTTCTTCTTATCACTGGTATCATTGAAAGCTGTGTGATATTTATTCAGAAAATAAATACAATTAGGAATACCAATAACAACAACAAGAGGAGGAATAAGTGCTGTTAGCAAAGTAATTTTATAATTCAATAAGTGGATCGTCCCCAGGCTCCATACGACTCCTGTTATAACCACTGCAAGCGATAAAAGCATTGTGCCGACCGACCGAAAAAATAAAAGCAGGATAAGTGCAGAAAGTACAACTGAAGCCAGCAGGAACCATCTCATTTCGTTGGCGATCCTTGTAGCCATTTCAGTTCGTATCAGCGGCAGGCCACTCAGGTAAATTTCAAGATCATTTGTTTTTCCAAAATCTTTTGCTTTATCTGTAACGGATTGAACTACACCAATTCTTTTCTTTGAGTTCATTATCGCTTTATTGATACGAACTCCCATTAGCCACGCATTGGTTTGAGGATTGTAGAGGAGAGTTTTATAAAATGGCAAACTCAAAAAAATATTTTTTGAGCTGTCAATTTCTGCCTTTAACAGGATGGTATCCCGAAAAATGGGCAGTGCTTTTAATTTTTCAGAAACAGAATCTTTAACAAGATTTATGGCAGAAGGAACGCTGATAATATCTTCGACTCCATTTATTTTCTTTAATTCTTTTTGTAATAAAATATAATTGTTAAAAATTTTTTCTGCAAAAAACTGGTTTGTCCGGATACCTATAACAAATAAGTTTCCATCTTCTCCAAATTTTTTCCTGAATTCCTGGTAGTCCTTATATTTTGGATGATCTGTCGGAATAGCCCTTGCAAATTCGTAGCTTAATTCAACTCTGCTTGCATGGTAAACCATGAATGATGTGAGGCCTAGCAATATGAGCAAAAGAAATAATCGGTATTTAAGAATAGATTGACCTAATGATTGCCACATATCGCAAAGAAACGGAATAATGCTGGTTTCTGATTACCGTTATCCGGGATCGCGAAAATCTAAAACAATAACAAATCACAGGCGACTCAACTTGTAACGATTTTCTATATTTGAATGGTGAGATTATTTTTTGTTGTCATATCCTTCCTCTTCTTCCTGAAAGTATTTTCACAAAATCCTTTATCTGCCATCGGTGCATGGAAAGAATATTTGCCTTACAATAGTGCTATTGACGTTGCGGCAGGAGATAATAAAATCTTTTGCGCTACTCCGTATAGCTTATTTACGGTCGATCTTACCGATAATTCCATTGAGCGGCTAAGTAAGATAACCGGCCTTTCAGAAACAGGAATAGCTGCGATTAATTATGATGAAATAAATCATAAACTTTTTATCGCATACACCAACAGCAATATTGATATAGTTTATCGCAATGATATTTTTAATATCCCGGATTTAAAAAGAGAAAATATCACGGGTGATAAATCTGTTTATAATATTTATTTGCTTGATAATAATTATTACCTGTCAACCGGGCTTGGTGTAGTTGTAGTGGATGGAAATCGCTATGAAATAAAAGATTCCTGGTTTATTGGCAATAATGGGAACCAGGTAAAAGTAAAAGGGTTTACTTCTGATGGAAACTTTTTTTACGCGGCTACGGATGAAGGTCTGAAAAGAATACCTGCAAATAGTGCCAGTCCATCTAATTATCTTAACTGGCAATTGCTCAGTGGAACCAATGGACTGACACCCGGGCCATGTAATGATGTTGTTCTTGTAACTAATAAAATAATTGTATTAAAAAATGATTCCTTATTTTCTTTTGACGGCAATAGCTGGAGTTTGTTTTATACCGGGGGGAATAAGATAACAAGTATTAATTCTACAGGAGGAAAAATTGCAGTCTGTCACCTTATACCGGGACCGGTAAGCAATATTGTTATATTAAATAACGATGGCACGATTGACAAAACCATTCAGCAAAATGGGGTAACACCATTTCCAAAAAAAACAATTTTATATAACGGCAGCTATTGGGTAGCCGATGCATACAATGCCCTTTCCAGGTTTTCTGATAATTCAACAGCAGATGAAGTATATAGTCCCAATTCTCCCGAGGGGATTGCGAGCGGGGAGATGACGGAATACAATGAAATATTTTATGCAACTGCAGGTGAAGTAAATGATTCCTGGAATTATCGATACAATGGCAACGGTATTTATAGATATAAAAATGGAGAATGGAAAAATTTCAATCGCTTTCATTATCCCATTCTTGACTCAATGCTTGATTTTATCACCGTAACAATTGATCCGCGTGATGAATCAGTTTGGGCAGGTTCCTTTGGTGGTGGCCTATTGCACATAAGACCTGACGAAAGTCTTGAAATATTTAAACAAAATTCTCCTATTCAACCTCACCCGCTCGACCCGGGCAGTTATCGTGTTGCAGGTTTGGTATTTGATAAACAAAATAATTTATGGATATCTAATTTTGGTTCTCCGCAGCCATTGGTTGTTCGCAAAGCTGATGATACGTGGAAAATTTTTTCACTTCCGTTTAATTTAACCGAGAATGCTCTTTCGCAAATAATAATAGATGATGTCGGCCAGCTATGGATCGAATCACCATTGGGGAATGGGCTGATCTGTTATAATTATGGAAATTCGATTGATGATATAAATGACGATCGTTGGAAATTATATCAAAATGGTCCGGGCAATGGCAACCTTCCATCAAATAATGTGTTGAGTATTGCAAAAGATAAAAATGGTTTTGTCTGGGTCGGCACTGATAATGGCATTGGCGTCATTCAATGTTCACAGGATGTTTTTAATACGGGTTGTGAAGCAATATTACCCATTGTGCCACAAGGTAATTTTGCCGGCTATTTATTCAGTGGAGAGAGTGTGCAAAGTATTGCGGTGGATGGAGCCGATAGAAAATGGATTGCTACAAGAAATGGAGTTTGGCTTATCAGTGCTGATGGAGAAAAAGTAATTGAACGTTTTACAGAGGAAAATAGCCCGCTGACTGGCAATAACGTTAAGAAAATCGCAATTGACGGAAAAACCGGTGAAGTGTACTTTGCGACAGACAAAGGAATTTGCTCATTTCATGCCAATGCTACAGAAGGCGGTGAAACCAATTCAAATGTAATAGTGTTTCCCAATCCTGTGCCGCCGGGTTACACAGGAACGATCGCCATTCGCGGGCTTGCAGAAAATTCGATTGTTAAGATCACTGAATTGAATGGAAGATTAGTTTATCAAACAAATGCATTAGGTGGCCAGGCTGTATGGAATGGGAAAGATTATAATGGCAGAAAAATTTCGACCGGCATTTATCTTGTGCTGGTCAGCACTGATGATAAAACAGAAAAAACGGTATCGAAGATTGTTTTTATTTCTAAATGATTTAGTGAATTGTGAATCGCGGATAATACAAATTATAAATAATATCTCAATATCTCCGCCACTTGCAATCACTTAAAATTCATATTCACCATTCACAATTGACAATTCACAATTCGCAATCTTTGCTATTCTTTGCGTCTTAGCGTAAAAAATCATGTCGCAGAAACTTCATAAAACAAAAGGTATCGTTCTACGGGCAGTAAAATACGGAGACACCAGTTTGATCGTTACCATTTTTACTGAGTTGTTCGGTATTCAATCCTATATCGTAAATGGTGTAAGAGCTTCTACAAAAAAAGGAAGCGGTAAAGCAAATCTTTTTCAACCGGCGGCTATACTTGATTTGATCGTTTATCATAATGAACTAAGAAATCTTCAACGCATTAAAGAATTTCGCTGGAGTTATTTATACCGGCATATTCTTTCAGACATAAAAAAAAATGCAGTGGCTTTGTTTATGGTTGAATTACTCACTAAATGTTTAAAACAACCGGAAACAAATGAATATCTGTTCCAGTTTGCCGAAGATTCCTTTTTACATTTGGATGAAAGCAGTGAAGCAGTGACTGCAAATTTTCCTTTATTTTTTGCACTGCATCTCGCGGTATTTTTTGGTGTGCTCCCCAACCCGCTGATGGGCACTTTTGAGGATTCTAAAAATTTGTATTTTGATTTGAAAGAAGGAAATTTTATTTATGAACAGCCTGATCATCCCCATTTTCTTGAAGGAAAGGAGGCGAATGTCACTGCAGAGCTATTAAGAGTAAGACGGCCGGAAGAATTAGAACAGATAAAGCTCAATCATGATTTTCGCCGGAATCTTTTATACGCCTATGAGGTTTATTATGCATTCCACATTCAGGATTTTGGAACGATGAAGACTTTGCCGGTATTGAAGGAAATATTAAGCTAATTTTTTAGAAGTCCAATTGTTGGTGTTCAGTAAACTAATTCCCGGCTTCTTTCTTTTTTCAAAGCTTCCTAATTCATCATCCCATTTCAATGCCTTTGCTCCATTGATCGTTGCCCACTGTAAAACCTGCTCCAACGGTGCCACGGTTTCAAACCGTGCCATCGCAGTGATAGCCTGTATCTCTTTTGCAATACTTAGTTGCCAGTTACTGCTATAGCTGTCTGTTCCGAGTACAAGTTTGCAATTGTGCTTAATAAATAATTCTATGGGTGGTAATTTGTTTTCAATATATAAATTAGCGTTAGGACATAGGCAGTAGATTAGCGTTAATCCATTTTTATTAGCGTAATCATTCGCGAATAAAATATCTTCTTCCGGCATGTAGGTGTTATGAATTAGTAAAATAGTTTGGCCATTGTTGAAATAAGGAAGGCAGGAGCGGATACTGCTTTTACCCGTGATCGGGAATGGCGATTGATTCACTCCGAAAATTTTGAAAAGTTTCAAATAATCTCCGCCGCCTGTTTTGTATAGCTCGTCCTCAGCAGGATGCTCCTGGTTATGGATTGAAATAACCTGGTCTTTTGTTAACTCATTTATCAATTTGAAGGTCCTGGGGCTAATACTATATGGTGCATGAGGAACCAGGGATGAGCGATGACTAACAGCAGATGATTGCAGACTATTCTCAAATGATTGAAGAACTTGTTTGTAATGAGCAATATTTTCTTCTGCCTTTTCATCAGTAAAGCTGAGTACCTCTACAAAATTTTGCCAGTAAATCTTACTTTTTGATTTTACCTCAGCAGTGTCAGCTGTATTTCCAATATCACCCACTGCGACGATCCCATTTTCATACAACTCTTTTTCAGCATTAATGATCGCTTGTCTTTTCTTTTTTACAGATTTTTCGTAAGCCCCTCCTTCGGAGGGGTTTGGGGAGGCTTCTCTTTTTGTTACTACTGAGCAAAGAAATTCAATAAGGCCGGTACCGGGTGGGATGACATTTTTTAAATGACTTAATTCCAGGTGGCAATGGCAATTAATAAGACCAGGACATAAAATGCCTTTGAATTTTTGAATGTCGTCGCCGGCGTCAGATACTAAAACAATATCTTCAATTTGTCCATCCTCGTGTGTTACCAGGACGTGCTTTGCATCCAATAATTCATAGCCGGTAAATAATTGGTCTGATTGAAATTTTTTGTACGCCATTGCTGTTTTAACTTTACTGCCCTTCACTCATTTGGTGTTGCCGAATAGCTGAATAGAATTCTGAACGTACAAATGAGTGTCCAAGGGACTCCTTCGGAGACACAATCCCGCATTTGCGGGGCTGATCAGAGATACGAAGTTGGCCATAAAAATAATTCATTCAAATGTTAGATAAGTTAGAAGCCATAAAAGCAAGATTTGAACAGCTGGGAGTTGCCCTGACCAATCCGGAGATTGTGAATGATAATAAAAGATTCGCTTCAACGAGTAAAGAATATCGCAGTCTTGAAAAGATAGTTAATGCTTACCATGAGTATAAAAAAGTACTCGATGACATGGAGTTTTATAAAGAAGCGTTGAATGGTGACGATGAAGAAATGAGGGAGCTGGCAAAGGAAGAAACACCGCAATTGGAAGAAAAAAAAGAAAAATTAGAATCATTTATCAGGCAATTATTAATTCCCAAAGACCCGCAGGACGAGAAAAATGCAATTCTTGAAATCCGTGCAGGTACCGGTGGTAATGAGGCAAGTTTATTTGCAGGAGATTTGTTGCGGATGTACTTAAAATATTCTGAACGTAAAGGATGGAAAACTGCAATATTGAGTGAGAGTGAAGGAACGGTTGGCGGTTATAAGGAAGTACAGGTAGAAGTAACGGGAGAGGATGTTTATGGAACGCTAAAATTTGAAAGCGGTGTACATCGTGTACAACGGGTCCCTGATACAGAGGCCAGCGGCCGTGTTCATACTTCAGCTGCGACAGTAGCAGTGATGCCGGAGGCCGAAGAGGTTGATTTTGATTTAAGAGACAGCGATGTAAAAATGGAGACTGCGAGAAGTGGTGGTGCCGGTGGGCAGAATGTAAACAAGGTGGAGACCAAGGTTATTCTTACTCATATACCTACAGGTACCGTAGTAATGTGCCAGACAGAAAGAACCCAGCTGGGTAACCGGGAAAAAGCTATGCAGATGATGCGCACTAAACTTTATGAGGAGCAGGTTCGAAAGCAAGAGGAAGAAATTGCCCGACATCGAAAAAGCCTTGTAAGTACCGGTGATCGAAGTGCCAAGATCCGCACCTACAACTTCCCTCAGGGGAGAGTAACCGATCATCGTATTAATTTCACCTCTTATAATTTGGACGCCGTAATGAACGGTGATATTCAGGATTTTATTGAAGCTCTGCAATTCGCAGAAAATGCCGAAAAACTGACCAGGCAGAATTAACAGATGAGCCTGGTTTTTCGTTTCGAGACTGGCACGATGTTTTATTTAATATAAATAACAGACCAATAGTTAAAAGTTCTTTAGATAATTCGCTGGCTAAATTTCTAAGGGTTCTTTAGAAATTCGTTAACAGCAACGAGCACACTATTGGCAGTAATTTTGCGTTATATAAAAAAGTTCTTCTCAATAAAGCAGTCAATTTTCTCATAAGCAGTTAGTTTTGGTTGCGACCCCTGTTTCTACAGGGGTCTATTTTTTTTATAGGATATCCTCTGGCTTCTTGTTTTCTTTTGCAACAATATATATTTGACAAAAAACGATTGATAAAGGATATTTTTTATGATTACATTTCATAAATAAACTTCTTGAAAAATATTGCTATAAGAATGCAGCTTTTCCCATTTTAAGGCAGGTATTTAAAAAAATAAGGGCCTCAAATGAAGCCCTCAGATTAACCAACTATAGAACCAAAATATTATGGCAAGTTGCTGTAATAACTTACGGTAAACTCTATAATTGGGTTTAAATTTCTTTATTAAAGTTTCGCTTTACCTAATGATTGTAAATCTCCGAGGTGTGGACCACCGGTGTTCCCACGGTTTTCAATTGTGATAGCAAAAGCATCTGCCTTTTGCGTGTTTTTCATTTTTAGAATTACCTTATTATCTTTTGGTGCATCAAATAGACCGAGATCAACAGGCTTATTATCTATAAGTGCCCAAAGCTGGTATTGTTTGTTTGTTGGTAGCTGAGGCATATTTTTTACGATCATATAAACATTGGCTGAAGTAGAATCCCAATAAATATTCGCTGAAGAGGGTGACCCTTTTAACCCAACCAGGTTTACAACAGTGTTGTTGGGATCATGGGTAATTTCTCGTTCTATTGCCATTTTATCAACTTGCTCCTTAAGATCTTTATTAGAACCTTTTAACTCTTTGTTTTGGTTGTAAAAATTATAGGCCAAATAAACTGATAATAAAAGAAGGATGATTGAGGCAGCTGCCACCCATCCAAGCGTGGATGATCTGCGCCCTGGTCTTGATTCCATAGTGATTATTTTTGGGGTGTTTGTTGCTGAAGTTTCCCTGATGGCAGTCCAGATCCTGTCCTTCAGATTTGCGGGTGGAGTTATTTTACTTTGCATGGCTTGTTCTTCAAGCGCTAGTTCAAAATTTTTTCTTGCTTCAACCAATTCTGAATGTTGCGAGCAAAGTCTTTCAAACTCTGTGCTCTCTTCAGTTGAAGCAAGCCCCAATACATAGCTTTCGATGATTCCGCTTGATATATATTCCTGTATATTCACTTTTACATTAATGTTCTTAATTGGGTTAAAGCACTTCGTATCCTTGTTTTTACCGTACCCAGGGGCAGGTTCAAAAGTTTTGAGATCTCCTCATGGGTAAATCCCTGGAAATACGATAGTTCAATTAACTCCTGGTATTCTTGCTTTAGTTTATTTATCAATTTCTTTAGGCCAATATCATTTACCTGTGGATTGACCACAGTATTCGCCATTATACTATTTACGATTTCTGGCAGTGGTTGGTTTTTTAGGCTATTTTGATACTGCTTTGATCTTATTTTATCAATCGCAGCATTGCGGGCAATATTTAGCATCCAGGTGAACAGACGCCCCTTGTTTTCATCGTAAAAACTAATTTTTTTCCAGATATTAATAAATACGTCCTGCAAAACATCTGCCGCTATATCTTTATCAGGGACAATTTGATTAATGATACCATATAGTGCAGAGGAATAGTTATTGTATAAATAACTAAATGCCTGGTCATTTTGCTGAAGAAGCAGGGAGACCAGCTCCTGTTCTGTGTATTTGGTGTAAGGGTTCAAATAGTTTATGAAAGATACAAAAATTGCTGATTGATAATTTCATCAATAGTTGGACTAACAATCGGTATTAGCCAATAATTTGTTCGTAAGCTTTGGCATCCATGAGGTTTTCAATTTCAGAGACCTCACTGACTTTCATTTTCACCATCCATCCTTCCCTATAAGGATCATTGTTAACCAGTTCCGGCGAATTTGCAATGGCAGGATTTAACTCTGTTATTGTGCCGCCGACGGGCAAAAAAAGATCCGAGACAGTTTTTACTGCTTCAACCGTTCCAAAAACAGCACCTGCATCCAACTGTTTTCCTATGGTCTCGACTTCT